>Ga0214544_1009116_pt1 | contig 15823 bp, 11 predicted proteins | sample CNSS3metaG_FD_160074 | JGI IMG/M metagenome (GOLD analysis project Ga0214544, IMG submission 160074) | Root nodule microbial communities from cowpea collected in UCLA plant growth center, Los Angeles, California, USA - CNSS3 | ecosystem: Host-associated > Plants > Roots > Nodule | place: USA...
AATATAAAAATAAAAAGAAATAATAATATATATATATATATATATATATATATATATATATATATATATATATATATATATATATAAATGAGTGAAATACATCTTTATCTTACAAATTAATCTTTGAGATTAAATTATACTCAAACTCACTTTTTAATAAAAAAAGTCATATATAAATTGTCTTTCTTAATAACTAAGTTTACATGGTGAAATATATTTTTATTAAAAATGAGATACAATATGCTTAGACTTAAATGTTTTTTTTTTTCTGACTTTTCAATTTCTTATAAATACTCATTTTAAAAAAAAAATCATGTATTTTCTTCTTTATTATAGATTAAAATTTTATTAAATATTGTGGTGTTAGTCCAATTAGCTCAGGACCGACAAGATGAGAGTAATTTGGATGTTAAGGAATAATAAAGATAAGGAAAACTGAAAGGTCAGGAGAAAGGAGGATAAAAAGACTCTAGGAGATAAGAAAAAAAGGATATCACTCTTTGGATGTTCTAGATGAATAGGTTTTACCTTTCGGCTAGAATATTTTGGCACCTACTGTAAGGCAAGTAAAACCTATCCTACATCACAAATCATACGGGAAAAACAAGAGGAAAGAAAATACACAAAGATGTCAAAAAGAACGGGATCCAATACACCTACCGTGGAGCAGTTGATGGAAATGATTGCTAATCTTAGAAGACAAAATGAGGAGGTCATATTGAGAGTAGAAGAATACCAAAGGCAACATGAAGACTTATGACGAGAGAATGAGGCGTCTAGGCACCTACTAGAAGAATTTGTTCATACTCTACAACATAACAGAGGTAGGGGAGGAGGACGCCTGAAACCTGATAAAGGAATGAATTTCCAACCATTTGCATAGAATATACTACAAGAACTGATACCTCCACACTACGTGATCCCGAAGGTGAAAATGTTCACAGGACATCAGGACCCATCTCAGGACCCATTGACACATGTGAAAATGTTTCGAGCCCAGATGCTGATATGTGGGGGGAACTGATGTTATCAGATGCAAGATGTTCGCGAGCACCTTGAATGAAGTAGCTCTGGATTGATTCATTAACCTTTCAGAGCATAGTGTAACATCCTTCGATGAATTTTCCAAGATGTTCGTTGACCATTTTGCAGCTAATAAGCCCAAACCAGTCAACGTGGGAGACTTGTTTGATTTAAAGCAAGAAAGATTGAGAACTTAAAATTTTTTTTTGAGACGCTTATGTGAAATGTACGTGCAAGTGTCACCCCCAAATGAAGACATTTTTTGTAGATGCATTCATCAAAGGGTTGAGGGTAGGGAATTTTGGAGAGTCTTTAATGGAAAGAAAACTGGAGAATACAGTAGAGGTGAGGAAGAAGGCTAGGTCTCACATTGACCCGGAGGAAGTAATGATGAAAAAAGAGAGAAAATGAACGAAAAGATGTAACTGGGAGAAGGGATATAGTAGACAATAAAACAAACCTAAGGAGGCAATGATGGGAAAAAGAAGAAAGATATCAAATACCAAGAAGGCAAACGAAAAAAAAAAAGGGATGGGAGACAAAATTACTAGAGCTGAATGTAGCAAAATTCCTATCTTTTCTGGCATAAATTAAGGTGCGGATGGGACCAGATGAGGAATTCTAGTGTCATTTCCATAAAACACGTGGATATGATACAAATAATTGTTACACCTTATAGACTCAAATTGGAAGGGTCATAAAGGAGGGATTTTTGGAGATGTTTCTGAAGCGTGATCATCGGGAAGGAGTCAAATGGTCCAATGTCATACGTGGATGATATAGTGGTCAAGTCAAAGAAGGATAATGACCATATAAAAGACTTAGAAAAGTTCTTCAACATGGTAAATAAGAATTTACATTTTTATTTCAGTTAGAATTTTCGTTGTAAATGTACTCTTTTTTCCTCACTATAGAAGAGGTGATAACTAGATCAATAGTTTATCGTTTGACTCAAAGTTTGACAATGGAATAGTATATGAGTTTTGGTTTTTATATTGATAAGAATAAACTAAATAAATATATGACAGAGGTGATGCTGATTAAGACGTTGGGATTAAACTTAGCCTCTTAACTTCAACTATATTGCCCTTTAATTATCTATATATTATGTTCTTTATCTTATTGTTCATGGAAGTACACTTACTTGTAGAACTAACCACATGTCTATGCGTTAGAACCTAAGGGTGTCAAACGCAAGATTTCTCAATCCAGGTGGAGGAACCCTTGCTTTGAGAACAAGATTCTCTACACCAACTAAACCTGCATATCCATGTCTAGTATATGTCAAGGGTCAGGATACTTGATTGGATCTAAACACTAGACCAAATGTCTCTACATTGAGTGCTGATGAGGTGCGATGATTGGCCAAATCACCATAGAGTGAAATACAAACCAAGTAACCAACACAAAAGTAAGAACAAAATAAATATATAATCAAGCATACAAAGAGAGTTTAGAAGTTATATTTAATCCTAACTATGGGGGAATTAGCTATTCATGATGATGAATACAAGATGAACTTGGAGTAGCATCCTTCGTTCCATAGCCTTATAAGATATTTACTACGAACTATAATAATATATGTGTATCTCTATCTAGACTATACTACATAACTAACATATAAGTTAGCATCCAAAATCAACACGAAAATAACTACATGCCTTATATTTATAGAATTTAAGGTGTTGCTCTAGCTTCCAAATCTTGAAGTTTAGCCATGGAGGTTTCCTTCCAAAGTGGGTTTCTTCCCAAGCTTGGGCGTTCATCTCTTGTAGTTCAGCAATGGAGGTTTCCCTATTACGGAGGTTTCCTATTTGTGCTCAGCTTCAAATATGGAGTTTCATGTTTCTTTGCAGTGAAGTTTTCTTAAAATATGGCTTAAGCGCCAAATTCTGTTGCTCAGCCACATACTTAAAATTTAACTTTCTCAATTCATCTTTTGGCTTAAGCTGCAACTTTTAGGGCTTAACACCAACTTTATAATTTACTTCATTTTACCAACAAAACAACACAAAACAACACAAAATGCATTAAATTCCATTTTTTCTATTTTCTCATGACCTCATTCTGTAATTATGTAAAATTAGGGTAATTCTAATGATTTTTACATTGATTTAGTGCAAGATAAGTGTCTAAATGATATGCAATTTAACTAATAATTGACATTTATCAATGAGGCGTGAATAAAAGTGAGAAATTTCACAAGAGAAACATAAAACAAATCCTAACTAATTTGGTCGAGCAATTAGTCTCCCAAATGGCAATCTACTTGTTGGTCGAGCAACTTGACTCCTAACTAATTTGGTCGAGCAATTAGTTTCCCAAATGGTGATCTACTTGTTGGTTAAGCAGCTAAACTCCCAACTAATTTGGTCGAGAAATTAATCTCCCATATGACGATCTACTTGTTAGTTGAGCAGCCAGACTCCTAACTAATTTGGTCGAGCAATTAGTCTCCCAAATGATGATCTACTTGTTCGTTGAGTAGCTAGACTACCAACGAATTTGGTCAAGCAATGAGTCTCCCAAATGGCCATAGACTTGTTGGTTGAGCATCCAGACTCCCAACTAATCTAATCAAATTTGAGTTTCCTAAATTGATGTGATCCCAATAAGCCTAAGCCCAAATGCATCAACAAGCCCTAGCCCACCTCGAGGCCCAATCACTAGAAGCATGATGAAGAAGATCCACATGGGCCTCTCACAAGATGATCAAGTCAATCATGGGCTTTTCACTTTATTCACATGTGCCAAAGAAATCTACAAAATATGAGTTGATGCATGGAAGACCGTAGTTTAGATTTAAATTAGGCCATTGTTTAGGCCTTGTTTTTCTAGAATAATAGGTCAAACAATGTGTAGTTGAATTGATAAAATTGGGCTTGACTAAGCCCAATAGGAGATTTGACCATGAGCTACCAAAGGTCAAAGGTGAACTAAGTGGAAGTCAACATTCCTTCCTACACTTCATGGATCATGCATCCCATGGAGCCAAGTCCACACTCCACCCATGTGCCTCCTTCATCCAAGGGCTAAAAGAGTGTCTTCTTTTCCAAGTCTTCATCCAAAGGCTAGGAAGATGCTTCTTTCTCCAAGCCACCATCGAAGGGTGATGATTAAAGCTTCTCCTCCAAGCTTGATCTAAGGGCCAAGAATTAGTCTAGCTTTTAGGCTCACATATAAAATCCAAAAGTATATTTGTACATTTTTACATGGCTAATAGAATGTTTGTGTTGAGATCACTCCACTCTTCTATTATTTTGAGACCATTTGTACATTTTTAACTTTTGAAATTTCTAATAGAATGTTTATGTTGAGATCACTCCACTCTTCTATTATTTTGAGAGCATACATGACTAACTTTCTCCTTCATCTCCTCTAGCCACCTTCCATACCATAGCTCCACTTCTACTCTTCATCTTCACCAAAAACCTCCATTGCCGAGAGCTCTTCTTGCTCTTATCTTCATTTCCGCTGCATTTCATCTACTTCTTGGTGTCTTCCATGGATCCCCTTTTTCTCCTACACCAAGGACGTCCATTAATTGGTATCTAGAGCCATCCAAGCCTTTGGTGCATCCATCCTCTTGGTTTGGGTAAGGTTCTTGGTCCATACTTATGTCTTGTTTCAATTTTCGTTTTGTCTCTTCTTCTCCACTATTTTCTTCAATTTTTCTGTCGTTTTTTTCATGTTCTTGCTACTCTCCACTGTTTGACATTGAGGCTACATGAATCTCCATTGATTCATCTTGTACTACTCCTTGCTTCAATGGTGTAAATCTGTTTTAGGTTCTATTTTCGTTTTCAGCACTTATTCTTTTCTTCCTTGCTATTTTTGTTCATTTTAATCGGTGCATCTTTTAATTTTCAGTTCCTTATGTTGTGCTTTGTCTTAAGTCATGTTTTAGCACTTTAATTCATCTTAATTTTTGTTCATATGGCTGAATTTTGCACTTGCTTGATGATAACCAAGTCCTACATCACACAAAATGAGCTATGAACTCCAAGTGATGCTTGTGGATGTATAAGGCAATGGTCTCACTGTTTTTCGTCCATTTCACCGATTGGGTTGTGCTTTTGAGTGTTTAAGATGTTCTTCTATGATTCATACTTGATTTTAAATCATAATCAAGTTCATTCATCTTGAATTTTCATAGAACATCTTACGATTTTTATGAGCAATTCTGCTCCAGTCTGTTTTTTCAGTTTTCACTACACGCACACCTACTGTTTGAGAATTTTCATGACTCACTGCCTGGTCCAAATTTTAATCTTAATTTTTCCTCATTTAGCTAACATCCAGACCAAAAATACAAAAAAAGAATCATTCAAAAATGTTGAGTACAAAAAAAATGAAAAATTCGCGAAATTGAGGCAAATTTTCACATTTTCAGGCGTAGTGGTCTCGGGAATTCTCTGTTTTATTGTTGTTTTATGCATTTTGTGGTGCTTTTAAGTGTTCTTTGTTATTCTAATTGATTCCTTCATTGTGTACTCTATATTGCCTTGAGTTCTCCTTCAATAAAAGTGGAATTTATTCCCTCAATTTGGCACAAAATTGCAATGAGTAACGTGGCTGTTTCTAAGCACTTTTTCTTCTCTGTTTTTAGTTCTTTTTTTTCATCTATTCTAGTGCATTTCTAGGTTCCTTTTTGTGGTGCTTGCCTTTCTTTCCAGCCTTTAATTTCTTACTTGTCACTTCTTGAACCTCCTTCTAATCATGTTTCATTTCAATTCTCTTTTGGTTTAGCATTTCTAATTAGGTTTTCTTGCTTTCTCCTTTGTTTGGGTTCATATACTTGATTCTTGGTTATTAGTTGTGATTGATGATGTTATGAAGTTTAGAATGGTTTCTATGATTTGGTAGCATCTTAGGTGGTGGATATTGAAGTAGAATTTTAGCTTGTGTGCTTATCCTTTTCCTCACCTATTGAAAGTTTTGGACCTATTCATTTGAGAGTGTGTGTGCTAACTCCATTGCTTGGTATAGTTTTCTTGCTGTTTTGTTTTTTGGTGCAGGTTTGGTGGTTGTTTTGGCCTTTAAAACCAAGACTATAGTTGTTGTTTTGCACTTCATTTTGGTGGCTTAAGGTGCTTACAAGTGCCTTACTTGGTGGTGGTTTTTGTTCAAATCAAAAAGAGGCTACAAGCCAAGCTCGAGAGTTGTATTGTGCAAATTGGTAGCACTTTGGCAGCATATTTAGAGTTGTATTATTTCTTATTTTTGGCTTTATTTCTTTGTACTTTGTACTTCTTTTTGGCACATCTTATTTGGTACCATTTTGAAGCCTCCTTGATTGTGAAATTGCATCTTTTGAGCATCAAAATTTGAGATATTAAGTGGCTTGAGGTAGCTCCATTTTGAGTACCAAATTAGTGAACCAAAATTGCTTTCAAGTTCTCAATTGTATCCATGGCCTACTTAGGTGTCTTGGGGGAACCAAAGGTGTTCAATCTCATCTCCTAAGTAGAACCTTTTTCATACTATAGTGCAATGTTTTAGAAAGTGAATGTGTTGAAAGTTCTAAGTGCTTTCTCACCTTGCTTTTAGGCCGCATAGTTAGACGCTTAGTGGTTTAAATTTTTGAGACCAAAGTCTCTAAAATTTTTGTCATTTAGGGGTCCGTTTTTAGTGTTAGTCTTTTCTTTTCTTTGAGTCTTGTTTGTGCTTGTTGTGTGCTTTGCCTCATGTGATTCTATTTACTTATTACTTGAACATTTGTGTGAACTTTGAGTACTTTTGCAAGTGTAACCTTGGCAAGGATTAGCCTTGGTACTTAAGAAGTCGATGAGACTCACCTCGCTTACCTGGAGGTACATTTGTGCTAGTCCTCTTCTTTCACCCTTTTATCCAAGTGCATAAGTGCATTCAATCATCATAAGTAAATATTCTACATATAGTCCTAGGTTCCATAAGCATGATAGTCATGAGTTGCATCATACATTTCATAGTGACATTCCATTCTTTGGGGAGGATATAGGTCCACTCTCATTCATAGATTGGATGTGGGATACAAAGAAGTTTGTGCAACCATTCTTTAATAGATATAGTCAGTATAATATTCTTAGGCATGTTATTTCTAGATTTGTGGGACATGCATGTGAGTGGTGGCATCAAAGGCAATTTCAAGTGGAAAAGGGAAAAACATCATGCATTAATACCTTTTGTGAATTGAAAGCATGCATATGGAAATATTTTGTTCCCTCTTCATATAGGATCACTCGAGAGCAACAATCTTGACTAGAAAACTTCATTGATATAGGAGATGCATTCATTCAAAATCTAAACAAGTTCTCTCATCAAGAAAAAGATTTTAAAGATAAACTTGACTTGCTCTTGAGTAAGAAAAGAGAAATTGAAAAGCAAAGAGAACTTAAAAAGCAAAGAGACCATGTGCAAAAAGAGAAAGAGGAGAAGGAAAAAACAGATAGAGAGGAAGAGGAAAGGAAAAAATCTGACAGGGCATTGACAGAACAAAGAGAAAAAATAGAGCTTGAAAAGAAAGAGAAAGAGGAAGAAGAAATCCTACTCAAGAAAGGAGTACTACTAAAGGCACCTTCGACCCCCACAATTCTCATTGAATCAGGAATTTTAATGGAAGTGCTCAAATCTTTTAACTTTTCTCATTTCATCAATCATTCTCATTTCTTCAAACCAATCTTTACTTTTGCTGAGTTTTTGAATCCAATTTCCCTTCCCATTGTTTTAAACTCCTCAAAAGATTTTGTAAAATCGTACTTTGAGTTAATGTTGCCTACTAGGTTTGAGACAACTCAAAGTACACAATTATTTTAGTAAAGTAGGTCTTGTTCACCTTCAAGTAACTTTCAACAATACAACAAGACCTTCTTTTGTCCTCTACTTTAGATATACTCTTGCTTATCAGTATGGTGTTCATTCCACTTTCAATATATCTCATTTAATTCCTTTTGTAGGATCCATGGATAATGAACACCAAGATTTGAGGGCAAATCCTCTTCAAGGGGAAGAGGATGATGTGATCCTAATAAGCCTAAGCCCAAATGCATCAACAAGCCCAAGCCCACCTCGAGGCCCAATCACTAGAAGCATGATGAAGAAGATCCACATGGGCCTCTCACAAGATGATCAAGTCAATCATGGGATTTTCACTTTATTCACATGGGCCAAAGAAATCTACAAAATATGAGTTGATGCATGGAAGACCGTAGTTTAGATTTAAATTGGACCATCTTTAGGCCTTGTTTTTCTAGAGTAATAAGTCAAACAATGTGTAGTTGAATTGATAAAATTGGGCTTGACTAAGCCCAATAGGAGATTTTGCCATGAGCTACAAAAGGTCAAAGGTGGACTAAGTGGAAGTCAACATTCCTTCCTACACCTCATGGATCATACATCCCATGGAGCCAAGTCCATACTCCACTCATGCGCCTCCTTCATCCAAGGGCTGATAGAGTGTCTTCTTTTCCAAGTCTTCATCCAAAGGCTAGGAAGATGCCTCCTTCTCCAAGCCACCATCGAAGGGTGATGATTAAAGCTTCTCCTCCAAGCTTGATCTAAGGACCAAGAATTAGTCTAGCTTTTAGGATCACATATAAAAGCCAAAAGCAGACCATTTGTACATTTTTAACTCTTAAAATTTTTAATAGAATGTTTGTGTTGAGATCACCACACTTTTCTATTATTTTGAGAGCATATATGGCTAACCTTCTCCTTCATCTCCTCTAGCCACCTTCCATACCATAACTCCACTTCTACTCTTCATCTTCACAAAAAACCTCCATTGCCGAGAGCTCTTCTTGCTCTTATCTTCATTTTCGCTACATTTCATCTACTTCTTGGTGTCTTCCATGGATCTCCTTCCTCTCCTACACCAAGGACGTCCATCATAAAAGGTGAGGTGGACTTTCCAAATAACAAATTCATTAAGGGCTACATGTAGCCTCTAAAAATACTGATATTCTTCTAAGTAGAGTTTCGTTAGCACAATTTAACTATCCTCGACAATATTTATTGTAGGAGAAGTATTACGAATGCAAAGTTTTTTCAAAAATATCTCGTAAGTAAAATATGCAAGTGAAGAATGTAACATCCCGACCGGATATTACAAGTTTAAATAATAAAATAAAATAAGAAAATAAAATCTCATTAATTATAAATTCATTCCCAAAAATGAGGGAAATTTCAAAGAATTTATTTCATAATAAAGATAACTCTAAATTCAAATTTCTCAAAATTCAATAAAATACCAAAAACAGTCATATAATAGTTTACAACTTTATTCCAAAACCATAAGTGATAAAAACTCAATAAAACTGTTCCCATGAGTTTTTCCCCGCTCCGCTGCTAAGCCTCACCAGATCCACCTGCAATATCATATACTCCCATGTATCGCGTACATGATCATCGCCAAACACAAGCAGATAGGGTGAGCTAACAAAATAAACATATATATCTATGGCACAGTTATACAATCACACAATCACACCAAAGGAAATCCATCCCTTGATATCCCATCACATGGGCACCACCATGTTAATCGTGTTCTATGTCTTCTAATGAGTACCTCAAGGTGTGTTGCTGCCATACCTATCAGTCATAACAGATAGAGTGCGTACGGGAAACCATGCTACGGATCATACACTGTAACGCCAGATGGAGTTCCCATATACGAACTTAATTCGTAACGTCCTAAGACTACCAAACTCGTCAATTACTACTAAGGAGGGCAATCTATTCGGACCCATCTGTACTGGCCACAACCAACACACTCACATCGGCAACACTTGCTAACTCGAGCCACAACTCAAGAGTTCCTCGTGTTCATCCGTCATCTCGAGCCACAACTCGAGGGATGTCATTCCGAGCCACAACTCAAGGAATGCCACGTGCTTAACCCTTATCCCGAGCCACAACTTAAGGGATAGGTTACGAGCTAAACTCAAAGAACACCAACAAACCCACCTTTAAGATATCCTAGAAGCCTTGTAGATCACGCACATCATAGCAAGTGTAACATCATTCTACTGCAGCAAAATCGCCTGGCGGGGGACACTTACCGCCAGGCCTGCCACTTCCAGATCGCCTGGTAGTTGACACGTACCGCTAAGCGCTAAGTGCCTTAGTCTTCACTGCCACTGCAACTATCGCGTAGCGGAACTTCCTCTGCCGCCAGACGCCACGCGCCTTAGTATTCACTAAACTACAAACTTCGCCTGGCGCACCCCTTCTTACCGTCAGGCGCCACCGTGATCCAGAACCCCTTATTTCTACGCATTTCCTGGCGGGTCGATCACCACCGCCAGGCGCTACACCAGTACATGCGCAGTACTGGTTTTAGTTCAGGTTCAAGCACACTTCACATAGGTGGCTCTCATTTGCTCTCATTCTAGAGTACCCCTAATGAAAAGCATTGCCATCTATAATATTTCAGGCCTTATAGCATCTCACATGTGCATTCATCCCCTAGTCATATAGACCATCCCAAGCATGCTCAAACAAAATATAAGCAGCAACACTCTAACAATTTTAAGCACATGATCTTATGCACCAATACAATTTAATATTGACACCCATGCCTTCACCAAACCAATTCTCCATATGTGACTAACACAAAGGAACATTCAAATTGATAGAGACTTACCACATAACCCAATCATGCTTCATTAGAAGTTACTTTAACTTATCAAGAGCTTATTCATGTATTTTACAGACTCCAAAATCAGCAATATTAAGTAATGTATATCTCTAGCTACTGATCTCCAAATCCAATCTCCACCGATCAAAGTGAAGAACCACATGTTATGGACCACTTGTCAAAATTTCACCTAAATCGGACGATTAACGAACCGAAAAATGCAATTTTAAAAAAACTGCGCGAACCAAAAAAATTGGTGGCGCCTAGCGCCCAAAATAGTAGCCTGGCGCCTGGCGGTACAAACCCAGCACCGGGCGGTTCCTGTTCTGCAAAAATACGAAAAATAGTGTTTTTCGTGAATCAGAACACCATGCCTCTCTGATATGGCACGTGACCGCCAAATGGGTGCCGCCAGGCGGTTCCTGCACCTGCAAACCTTACCCCCTTCACAATAACTCTGATTTCCATCAATTTCTGAATCCATAGGATACGATCTCAGTTATTGGGATTACGGTTCATCCCTAACACTTCCCATTCACGAATTCATTCACATTTTCCCCTTAGATTGCTGCACTATAGAGATTCCCAATTCATCAACCCTAAGATAATATTCTTACTGTTTCATCCAATTTAGCCATCAATTAAATGAATTTCAATGATGTTTGACATCCAATCACCCCTTAACCATTGAAATTTGCTTTCCCTCATATTAGAGTCATCCCAAAACATCCAGAACATCAAAATCGAACCAAAATTGGTTTGCATCGCCTGGCGGGTCAATTTCCACCACCAGGCCATTTGTAGGAAAACCCAGAACTGGGTTTTGTGGCTTACGTCGCCTGGCAGTCAGGGACGTGCCGCTAGGCGGTTCCTCTGCAAGAACCCATAATTTCATATAATTGGGATGAGTCACCTGGCGGTAGTTCATCACCCGCCAGGCGGTTTCTGGAAAATTCCATAAACATGAAGAATACATGAAATAAGCAGTGTATATGCATCCAATTCAATATACAATTCATACAATTAACGACGTGAAGTAAAACGCAGGGTCCAGCTCCCCTAACCTGGGTTCCTCGCTTTAAAATGGATGATTCTAGAGTTCTTCCTTGATCACCAATTTCCTCCCTTGGCTCCAACCCAATTTAGCTCTATTTCTTACTCTCTAATCACTTTGCTTCCTCTGAATTCGTGTACCTTACAACACTATAATTTTCCAGTCTCAAAAAAACACTTCCAATTGTCTTAGTTTGCCTTTTTATTATGGTCCTTAATTGTGGTTAATGGCCAAAAACGAAAATGGCATTAAAATGAAAGTAATTGCCATTCAAATTCCATTATGAGATATTTTTCAGCCACTCTTGGCTTGCTATGCCCCTTCACCTTCATGCCACAAGGAATTTTGGCAAAAAGGAAGCTTAATATGGTTCTACCAAGGTTTGAACCTATGACCATGCCAATGCCAACTCAATACATAACCATTTAACCAATTCATATTTTGTGATGATTAATATAATTCTATGATTATATTATCACTCAACATGATCAAGCATATTATTAAAAATAATAATATATCAAATAACACACAATTGGCATACATAGGACTCAAACCCAAGTCCTCTCACACAATCAAGTACTTTCAACCATTTAAGCTAGTACTTTTCCACATCACATTAATCAATATTAATTACCATAAAGGCTCCCACTACTCACATTTATTAATTAATTAATTTGCTCGGGTCTTAGAAAGAAGTCATTCTTAAAAAAAGATGGAAAGAGAGAATACAAGAAATAAATACAAGGATCAACACTTGCGAGATTTTCATTGCCTAATACCTATATTTTTCTAACAAAGTACTATTCTCCTAAAAAGTGGCACATTTAGTTTAATACAAAAGCCTTGGTCTCCATAAAGGCTACTAGTCTCATGCTTCAGAAGCTAAGGCTAAAGGGGTTGTGTGGTGTTAGGCCAAATGTCGATTGGGTCAATAACCCCAAAGTCGATTGGATGAAGATCGTCATATATTCTAATAACTTTATGCTTTGAAAAAATAAGGCTAAATGGATTGTGTGGTGTTAGGCCCATTTAGGCTCAGGGTCGACTAGGCCAATAATATTAATACCAATAAAAAGGATAGGAAAATGGCCGACCTCATTAATAAAAGGGATAGGAAAATGGCCAACCTCATTAATAATTATAAGGAGGGTGAGAGTAATTTGGATGTTCAGGAATAATAAAGACAAGAAAAACTGAAGGGTCGTAAGAAAGGAAGATTGTGAGACCCAAGAACAACTTGGAATATTTTAGGTAAAATTAAAAAGTGATTTATAATTTGGTATGGAGCTATAAATAAATTTAGTCATGATAAAAGATTAAATTTAATTAAATGATTAATTAGAGTTGTTAGTTATCTACTTTAATAAGTTATGGTTTGTGGAGTATAAGTGCTTTAATTCTTATAATGCATATTATATTATGAGAAAGTGTGCAGCCTAGTGGTTAGCACAACTTGATGTGTTGTGTGAGGTCTCAAATTTGAACCTGGTTGGCTGAACTTTGCTTTGTTTTGGTTTTAAAATTGAAAAATTTTCTCCTTTAAAGGTGTGGGGCCCATGGAACGTGAATGAGTTTGGTGTTTTCAGCCAATAGAAGGGCATTGGGTTCCAAAAATGCTACAGGAACATAGAATCAGTTTTGTTTTATTTTTCCTTTCTGTTTCTTTCTTTAATATCTTTTGGAGTTAAATGATAAGAAAAATAAAATGTGCCAGAGAAATAATTCAAACTTAGAGAATCTTAATTGAATGATTTGGTGGGATTAGATAAAGCTAAACCTTAGAATTTTTCTTTAGAAAAAAAGGGTTAGGACCAGAGAAGGAAAAGAGAGGAAGAGTGCAAGTTGGAGTTTTTCAGTGACTATGGTAGAGAAGAGGAACCATCCAGAGAGGTAGGGGAAGCCAACCTTTTTATATGTTACTCTTCAACTTGTTTTCAACTTTTGCTTCTTCTTTTGGTTTTTTACATTGTCATTACTGTCATGGGTTATGTGGATGTGCTATCATTCCAATATTGTATGAAGCTTGGTGTGTTGGATGATTCATACGTGTGCATGGTGTCTCTGTTTTTTCTTGCATCATTCTTCTCTTCTTTCATGTTGATGACATAGGCAAGAGTTAATGGTATATAAGAGATCTAAGTCTTTTTTTTAGAGACGTCCTTTAGCCACAAGGTCCTTCATTTTCTTCGTTGTTTTGTATGAAGTCCAGTAGGTGTAGATCCGTGGTGGAAGCACGCTGCGTTTTTGTTCACAAAGATTCTGGCTGTGTGGCTTGGTAGGAGTTGGATCAGACGTAGATGACGATTGCTGCTTGTTGTAGGGTGCACGCAGTTTTCGTGGAGTTGGTTTAGGTGTACCGTGCAGAGTTGGTTCAGGTGTAGCGTGGTAGACTGTTTCAGAATTGCATGGGTCTTGTTTCTGGTTTTCTTCGCATTGCAGGGATGGGAATGAGTTCCTAAACACTTTCTCTTTCTTACTTTCTATTAATTCCACATCAAGACATGTATCTTTTGTTTTATTCACGTGATTGCAGTCGTTTCCCTACTTCCCCTACATGCTTTCTCTTTCTATTAATACCACACGTGAATGCATGAGGTGGTGGGGGCCACGTGTTTGTTTTTGTCTCTTTTTCTTTAAACCATTCATACCACTTTTGATGGAGTTGTATTCTTTAAATTTGGTGCAGACCGTGCCTTGCGTTTTTCTTTCTCCTTTTGGCTTAGCTTTTCACATGAATGAAGGGTACAAAGTCATTAGTCTTCTCTTGTTTTTTTTTTTTAGTTTTTATTCATGCGTAAAGGAAATTAGGGGCAGCGGGTTGGAATTTGGATGCATAATAAGTTATATTTTTGTTGTTGTTCTCTTCAAAAGGTTTGGGTGTAGGTTGATTATTAATTTTTTTTTCTTTTCTTGTATTTTATTAAATATTTGGCATGTATTAAATACACGTGTGATATATGAATTGGGGTTTGTTTTGAGACTTTATTTTTCAAGCATGATGTGATGGTGTGTAATTGGTTGGAAATAAGAAATCTTCAGGTGTTGCATGTTTAGAATATTTTGCTTTGCTTGAAAGCTCTTGATGGAATTAAATGTTGCGTGAGGTTTTTCGTACCTAGGAACCCAATGAAGACTCTTACGCCTGTGTGAAGCAGTGGTGGAGGATTGGTTCGAGTGTTGTATCTTCTCGCCTATGTGAAGTAGTAGGGAGGGGATAAATGTTTCACCTTATTTCGGCTCATTGCGAGTATAGTGCCCGATGTGCGATGCATCGACATTTTTACTCATAATTCCTTGAGGCATAAGGGAGATAATTTGACTGCGATAGTGGGACACATCGAACCACCTGTTATAGGAAACTAGATGTTGTTGTGGGGTGAGAGGTCGCGAAAAACCAAAGCTTGATTATAATCATCATATTTGAAAGCTTGAGATGAATGTGATGCTATGTTTGGTTTGCATTGATTGATTGAATTTTGATTAAGTGTTACTTGAATGCGATGTTGAGTATTATTGGACATGTTTTATTTAGAAATTTCTTTTATGAATATCATTGTTTATGGTTAGCTTTGATGAAGGATTGACCCCAACCAAGGATGGAGGCACATGCTTAAGAAGACTAAGCATGTTTAGAAAGGAAGTTCACTAATCCTTCATCCCTTTCATTTATGTTTGTTATTTTTGATTTCCTAAGTTGACTTAGTTGAATCAACTTTAGTTGACTTGTTGACCTTTGACTAGGTTTGACTTGTTGACTATAGTTGACTTGACTTAAGCCAACATGTTAATCTATGTTTATTTGCTTTGTAGGTTAATTAGGAGTAAGAAAGCAATGCTAGGTGGCACATGGTGATTGGGGAGCATAAATGATATGGAGGAGAGAGTAAAGCAAAGGCATAAAACATAAAGAAAAAGGCATAAAGCAAGTGTACCTATGTACCTTTGGTCTCCTTTGTTTTTAGCACACTATGGCCACTTTCTAGAGACATATGAGACACATTCCTTGTCTCCTTTTGTGCTAGAACGAAATTAGCCTTGCACACACCATAGTTAGCTCTTTTGTCTCTCATTTTTGTAACCTTATTTGACCTAGTTTCTAGAAGCTAGGGTTAGGTTTTTGTAGAGACATC
>Ga0214544_1009117_pt1 | contig 15822 bp, 10 predicted proteins | sample CNSS3metaG_FD_160074 | JGI IMG/M metagenome (GOLD analysis project Ga0214544, IMG submission 160074) | Root nodule microbial communities from cowpea collected in UCLA plant growth center, Los Angeles, California, USA - CNSS3 | ecosystem: Host-associated > Plants > Roots > Nodule | place: USA...
AATAATATCTAGATAACCAATGAAGAATCTTATTTAGAAAAAGCAGTGGAATTGACCTATTTACTATTACTGTGTTTACAATCTTCCGTGTCATTTTCTTTGCATATCAAAACCCCCTATTTTTATAGTTGCTAGTTTTAATTGCATTTTTAAGAATCAAATATTTGAGATCAATTCCGTATTCGTTGTGAGACGACTCAGGGTTATCTTAACCCTAACTATTTTGCTCACTACTAACTTGATAATACTGAAGTTGCTAAAGTTAAGTAGTGGTAATTTGATCGCCTAACGACAGCGATATCAGTAGCTTAAGTGGTTAAGAGTACTTCTTTATTATGAGAGGACTTAGGTTCAAGCCTTTTGTATGTCATTGGCATATTAATTTAATTGTTTTATTATTTTAATAATATGCTTGATCATGGTGTGTGATAATATAATCCTATAGGTGTAACACTTATCATGAATCATGAATTAGTTGAATGGTTGTGCAATTGTTTGGTAATTGAGTTAGGGTAGGTTTGAACCTTGGCTAGCACAATCCAGCCTTGACTTATTTGCATTTTATTATTTTTTTGGTTCTGTAGTGTTAGCCTAATAATGGATGAAAGGGAGGAGAGTGGTGCTCTTGGGAAGGCATTTTCGTGTGGCTACCAAAAGGGAGTTTTAAAACCCTAAAAACAGAACTTAGGAGAGGGTTACAAGGCGGGAAGGAGTGCTCAAGGGTGTAGATCAAATGGGAGATCAATTATGGTGTAAGAAAGGATTCTAAGATTACTTTTTGAGCCAGAATTTTATGTTAGGGGAGCTGCCATTTCCTGTTTTAATGATATTATATGCAATTGCGTTATATATTGATACATGAAAGTTTTCTCCTGAATCAAATTCTTGTATCGTTTCACTTCTTGATGTTTGTCGTATGTGGTTTTAGAGAGAGTATTTGTGTGTTTGTGGTTTCTGTTGTATTGAGTTCTCTTTGTGACCCAATAATTGTTATGACTATCATGATTCTTCTTTTTGCCTTTTGTGACCCAATCAATGTTATGATTATCTTGATTCTTCTTTTTTGCTTGACGAGATGTTTAGAGTTTTCTTCTAAATACGGCGTACTTAATATTATTCTTATTATGAATTTTATTTTATTTTACCATTATTATTATTATTATTATTACTATTTTTATTTTATTGTTATTACTATTATTTTTATTTTATTTTATTTTATAATTATCTTTCTTATTATTATTATTATTATTTTATTTATTTTATTTTATTTTAATTTTACTATTATTGTTATTATTATCTGTGTTTTGTTTTATTGATAATATTATCATTATTATTGTTTTCTTTTTATTATTTTATTTTATCATTATTATTGTTTTATTATTATTCTTTTTATTATTTATTACGTTTTATTATTGTTTCATTTTATTTTATTATTATTTATTTTTTTATTTGTAAAATTTCGTTTTATTACTATTATTAAAATATTAATAATAATAGTTATTAATATAATAATAATAGTTATTATTATTATTATAATAATAGTTATTATTATTTATATTATTATTATTGTTTTGTTATTATTTTATTATTATTTTTATTGTTATTTTATTACTACTTTTATTTTTATTATATTTATTATTATACTTATTTTATTTTATTTTAAAATTATTTTTATTTTTATTTTTTTTATTTTATTTTACTATTATTTTATTATTATTTTTATTGTTATCATTGTTTTATTTTATTTATGATTTTATTATCATTATTGCTTTATTTTATTTTTATTATTTTATTATTTTATTATCATTATCTTATTAGTATTATTATTTTATTTTATTTTATTATTATTTTTTGGTTAAATTATCCTTTTGGTCCCTCTATTTGTCATGAGATTTCAGTTTGGTCCTTAAGTTTTTCGTTATCTCAATTTGTCCTCATTTTCTTAAAAATGACTCAATTTGGTCCTCACCGTTAACTTTGACCAGACGGTGTTAAAGTCAATGCCACGTGTCAATTTCTGGTTTTTTTTTTAATTATTTTTGAATTTTTTTGAATTTTTTATTTTTTTTTAAAATTTAGTCCCAATTTTTATAAAAATGAAGCAATTTGTTTTTAGTTAGATTAAGACTCAATTTAATCTTTGTATACAACTTATGATGATATTCTTAATAAAATTGACAATTTTATTAAATATTTGTAGAAATATTTTTAAATAACTTTTTTTTTTAGTTTTATTATTAAACAAAGTTAAACCCCAAACTTAATTTCAAAAATTAACAATTTTGTCGTCATATATAAAGGCATCAAGTGTATCATATTGTACAAACTTAGTAAAGATTAAAAATCAAATAACTTGTCACACATAAGTTTAGGAACTAAATTTCAAGTTCAAAATAAAGTCAAAGTCTAATGTTTTGTGTAGAATTCAAAGTTAATTTAAAATATTTATAGAAATATTTAATAAAAACGTTAATTTTAGTAAGAATATCACCATAAAATTTATAAAAAAGTAAATTTAGTGTCAATTTGAGGAAGGACAATATTGCTTCATTTTTACAAAAATTGGGACTAAATTGAAACTAAAAACAAATATAGGGACCAAATTGAGTCATTTTGACACGTGTAAAAAAGAAAAAAATTAAAAAAAAATTAAAAAAAAAATCAAAAAACAATATTAAAAAAATCAAAAAACAATATTAAAAAAATCAAAAAAACCAGAAATTGACACGTGGCGTTGACTTTAACACCGTCTGGTCAAAGTTAACGGTGAGGACCAAATTGAGTCGTTTTTAAGAAAATGAGAATCAAATTGAGACAACGAAAAACTCGAGGACCAAACTGAAATTTCATGACAAATAGAGGGACCAAAAGGATAATTTAACCTTATTTTTTATTTGTATTGTTTCGTTTTATTATTATTATTATTGTTGTTTTTTTTATTATTATCATTATTACTATTTTATTGTCCGTGCGATATTTTGGGGCAATGGTTATGTGTTCTTCCTAGTTTGTATGTTGTTTGGTTGTGCAGGATTGTGTGTTAGGTATAACACTTTGTTTTGATAGCTTTATGTGGATTTATGTAGTTGAGTTCAACTTAATGATATGAAAGTGTATTTACTTGCATGGATAAATGTTTTTCATGCACTGAGTCTCTTGTGTAAATAAGTTCATTGGAACCTATTCTAGAGTGTCAAATACCAGTAAATTACTGGCAGAACGATGTAAACTACCAAGAGATAGGCCACAAAGTGAACTCTAGAGTAAAACCCGAGAGTTGGCATTTGGCGACGGAAGTGGTTCCGCCAGGCAGTGTGTTGTAGAACTGAGCTTGGACCAAAATCAAGTGGGTTGCCGCCCAGAGACGCCAAGTGTTCTGCCAGGTGGTCTAGAATGCGAGTCAAGTTAGCGACGAGGATGTTGTGCTAGGTGATTTTGGATGCAATAATGGATTACGCGAGGGATTCTACGCAACTTTGGATGGAGGTCTTGATGCGATGCTTTGTTGGGGGCTCAGTTACGAGTGTAACTTGTATTGGGGTAACACGTGGCCACTAAAGGTTGTAGTCCGGTGGTTTTAGAAGTCCAGTGGAGTGTGCGAGATCGTGACTCGTACGACGGGGTTCTGGAAGATTGCCCTCTTCAGTGTAACTGATTGAGTTTGGTAGTTTGGGGACAACTACGGATTGCGATTCATTTTGGAGAACTCCACTTGGTGTCGCGGATTTTGACTGTGGCAATTTATTCCCGTGTGTGGACTATTAGGTGGTGATCTATAGTCGGAGGGGCGAGTAGACACTCGTGCAACAAAGATCTATCAGTGTACTCATCAAAGGATGTAGAATCAAGAGGCGTCTAGAGGAAGATATGAAAGTTTGGGTCCGAGATTTGAGTGTAGTAGAAGTGTTAAGGGTTTTTAATTGTTCTTATAATGTACCTTGTAATGCGTTTTTATTTTGAGCTCACCCTATTTGTTTGTGTTTGATGATGATCATGTAACTCGTTACATGGGAGTAGATGTTGATGCAAGTTAGCACGTGGATACTTAGAGCCGGAGTGGGGTCAGCATGAGAATATTTACATGGAATTATTTTATGGATTTTATGGATTATTTTTGTAATCAGTTTCTATAAATTGTTTTATATTTGTAGGCGTTGAACGCATTTATGGATTTTGTCTTTTAGTGCTTTTAATAAAGTTTGAAATTTTCCCGCATTTTGGGAAAGAACTTTGTTAAATGCATTTTATTTTAGCTGCATTTTATTTTATTTAAAATAATAATATCCGACCGGGATGTTACATGATTCATGAACCTAGCTTATTATTTGTAGGCCATGTCTCTCGTCCGGTAGGGTATGTGTTATTGTAAGGGTGATAAATGGGTTTTCTACATTTATTCTCGTCATGAGTTATGTGTCTATCATTGATACTCGAATGCTATGTTTTCATGGTTTCTTTTCGTTCACGGTGGGTTGTTGCATGTGACAATTTTGTAGCTTCTATTAAGGTTTTAGGATTCTTGTGGTTTCTTGGTGATTAGGGAAGACAAACAAACTCGAACTCGTCCTCGTTTTGACGAGGAATTCCTACATTGACGAGGTATGGGTATGGGTATGGGTATGGAGAATCCCCAACTTTTTCAACTAGATATGGGCATGTGTATGGGGATGTACATACCCTAAAAAATACATGTCCCGCCATATACCCGTCCCCATTTAAATTATTAGTCAATAAGTAAACACACACACACACACACACACACACACATATATATATATATATATATATATATATATATATTAATACGAACTTTCTATTTTTTATTTCTTCTAATTTTTTGGTTTGACATAAAATTCATTTGCATCTCCAATATATTTTTCATCTTATCATAACCTTTATGCAATTATGTTTAAATGATCTATGTCAATTCAATATTTTTTGTCTCACATTTGAATATTTATTATTTTTTTTATATTTTTATTTATTGTATATTTTCCTTTCACCTGAGAACGTTTAATGTATTGCATATTTTTAACTGTTAAATAGCATAAGCCTTTAATTTACTAGGTAATATAAAAAAATGATCTTCCTTACTCTATTATTATTAATTTTTGTTTAATTTGAAGAACTATTTTGTTTCACTAAAACAATTTTTGTTATTTCTCAAACATTGACTATCTTGATATTTGAAAAGTTTTCTTAAATCTCTAATGTATTTTTCATTTTATGATACCCTTAATTATATATTTGTTTTCTTTTGTGCAATTTTATTCGGTGGTCTCTCAAATTGTTTCAAAGACACACATTTGATATTTTTTTAATAGTATTTGTTGTTTATTCTTACAATGTAAAATACTATTTTGATATATTTTATATAATTATTTTTTTAACTCATTATCATACTATTATTTTATCACTATATTGTATAAGTAAATTTTATTTACTATAATATAAAATTTTAATCTAATTGCCATGGATTTCTTTTTATCACCATCCAACATATATTGAAGTTCAAAAGATACAATATTTATGTTAAAATTTTATTATTATTAGTTGAATATTTGTTCTTTGCGTTTTGATCAAGTGATGTATTATAACCTTTATTAGTGTATAAAAAAGAGGTTTATTAGAATTTAAAAATTGAAGTAAACAGACATTTAAAATATATTTTAAATACTTGTTTTCTTTTTATATTTAAAAAAAATATCAACTAGAATTCATTAATGTTTGTAAATTTAACATATGTTTTGATAATGGTTACAAGATTTTGTGACTCCGTAATGGTCATGACTTTTGGCTCCCATGTCCTATTCAAAGATTTAATAATTTTAATATCAATTCGTTAGTATCAAAAGTTTTACCTAAGCCAATGAGATTATTAACGATGTGCGTGAATCATTTTTGCAAGTCGTAGTTGGTGTCCCTTTGTTGCATTCAGAACATCTCGTATTCTTGGATTAATGAGTTCTTCCTAACAAGCTTTACATCATTTGTTCCTTCTTGGTTACTCTCAATATTTCCTACATTTCTTGAGCACTCTTGTAAATAGGTATCCCGTAAAACTCATCAAGGGTTAAAGTAGACAAAATAATATTTCTTGCCCTCATATCATATTGGGCTCTTTTATTTTCATTTGCAATCCACTAAGTAAACGGTTTAGCCTCTTGTACATCATTAACAGTAATAACTAGAATAAAAGGACCATTAACAACTGCATCCCAAAAACCCTATCAACAGATTCCAAAAATATTTGCACTTACTTTACAAAAGAGGTAGTTTTCACTAGCAAAAAGATGAGGTATATTAGAATACGCACACTTGACAAAGGTTTGATTTTGTCCAACCATTTTTGAAATATTTGAATAACTATCAAAGCAAAATCTAACACCAATTGTTATAATTGCGTAGCGGAATGTTCGAGTTTGAACAAATACCAAGAGAGGGGTTGTCGCAAACTAAATCGCGATGGGACGACGAACCAAAAAAGAAATTGGTTTGAATAAGAGATTTCAAATCACCACCATAGGTTATTCTACCATAGGTTATTCTAGGAAAACCTATGTCTTCTAAAAACTTAACATTTTATGTCCTTCCATTTTTAGTTTCAAAATTTTTTTGTTAAGATTCTTTAAAAAATACTAACAATGTTGTTGAGAGTGGGATTTAAACCTGTACCACACCTAGCCGGTTCTGCTAGCATACCAACACATATCACCCTTGACCGACAACTCCCATCGGACAAGGCTGGGGGACTGGTGTACCACACCTAACCGAACTCAATCAAATAAGTAAGAAATACATCAAGGCAGCCAAGTATTCGGCCTAGGCCAAGTAAATCTAACTTATACCGGACCTGGTCAATTTAACCATATAAATGATAAACCTCACGAACATGCCAGAGACAACCCAAGTACACGACTTGGCCCGCCATGGTCTCAAATTTAAATGAACAAAGGCTAAAGTAACAACAAAATGGCCAACACGGATAGTACACGGCCAAGGACGACATCTGACAAGCCAAGAAATAAACGGATCAGACTGCCCTTGAAGACTTAGTAAAATGGAGGTCCTCACGTTCGATGGACCTTGGGGGCCTGGGTTAGGGCCCAGGTCCACTCATAACCCAGGCTAGGGCCCAAACCAAGGCCCGACCCATTGGCTAAACGAACATCATTAATGCTCTATAAATACGCATGGACCCCATGAATTAAAGGTACGCATTCATTAATCATCGATTTGACTTTCTGAGAGCTTTGACTTACTTGAGCTTCAGAGACTCTTCTGCAGGTAACCCCTCCTGGGTTCAAGCTGACATGTATCAACCGGGGAGAGACCAACTGAAGAGATAGCGGATTACATGGTAAGGTGACACTTCTGCCTAACACATCTTATTTGTCTTCTGCAGGAACAAAACCCACGCCCTTTCGGACCAGAACCTTAATTTGGCGCCTTAAACCAACTCAGCCATCTCAACTTTGATTACTTATCTTACCTTTCAGTATAAGACTGTGATTGATTGTGGTTCTATCACGTAAAAATTAAGAAGTAGAGTTGGTAATGGAAGTTGCTCAATTTGTGTATAGAATAACACTTTGCAATTGCTACAAAAATTTCATTTATAATCTTATTCAACATCTACTAATATTAAAATGTGATAATTATGCAGATAAGAATGAGAGATAATTATGCAGATAAGAAGAGAGATAATTATGCAGATAATTATGCACATAAGAAAAAAGACTTATATAGGGAACATTGCATGGAAGCATGCATAAAAAAATTCACGTAATATCTCCCTTAACTTTGTGTTTGGATGAAACACTTGAATAATTCTAAAAAATTAAAATGCATAGCATTGGAATTTCTTACAATTGAATTTCCTTCATTTTCCAAATAATTTATTTAGGTAGAGTAATTGAAATATCTTACATTTCAATTTCTTGTTTGGATAAAATAATATTATCAAATATTCAATATTAAGAGGAGAATTGTTTCTTCGATATAAAATATTTATAAAGAAATTATATTATAAATGTATTAATTGGAAATTAAAATACAAATAAAATTTCATGACAACCAAAACATATTTTAAATTTGCAAACATTAATGAATTCTAGTTGATATTTTTTTTTAAATATAAAAAGAAAATAAATATTCAAATTAAAATATATTTTAAATGTTTGTTTTTTTCAATTTTTTAAATTCTAATGAACCTCTTTTTTATACACTAATAAAAATTATAATACATCACCTGATCAAAATAACGCAAAGAACAAATATTCAACTAATAATAATAAAATTTTAATATAGATATTGTATATTTTGAACTTCAATATATGTTGGATGGTGATAAAATGAAACCGAGGACAATTATATTAAAATTTTATATTACAGTAAATAAAATTTATTTATACAATTATAGTGATAAAATAATAGGATGATAATGAATTACAAAATAAAAAAAAAGTATATCAAATATATCAAAATAGTATTTTACATTATAAGAATAAAAAACAAATGTTATTAAAAAAATTATCAAATGTGTGTCTTTGAAACAATTTGAGAAACCACCGAATAAAATCGCACAAAAAAAAACAAATATATAATTAAGAGTATGATAAAATGAAAAATACTTTAGAGATTTAAGGAAACTTTTCAAATATCAACATAGTCAATGGTTGAGAAATAACGAAAATTGTTTTAGAGAAACAAAATAGTTCTTCAAATTAAACAAAAATTAATAATAATAGAGTAAGGAAGATAATTTTTTTATATTACCTAGTAAATTAAAGGTTTATGCTATTTGACACTTAAATATAAATGGTTAAACGTTCTAAGGTGAAAGGAAAATATACAATAAATAAAATAATTAAAAAATTAGAAATATTCAAATGTGAGACAAAAAATATTGAATTGACATACATCATTTGAACATAATTGCATAAATGTTATGATAAGATGAAAATATATGGAGATGCAAATGAATTTTGATGTCTAACCAAACAATTAAAAGCAATAAAAAATAGAAAGTGTGTATATATATATATATATATATATATATATATATATATATATATATATATATATATACACGTTTATTATTGACTAATAATTTAAATGGGGACGGGTATTTTGGTGGGCATGGGAACGGGGACGGGGCGGATATATACATCCCCATACTCATCCCATACCCAGTTGAAAAAGTCGGGGATTCTCCATACCCATACCTATACCTAGTAAATGCGGGAATTTCACGTCAAAACGGAGACAGGTTCGGACAATACCCACGGGGGCAAGTTGATTTCTCATCCCTAGTCACTAGGAAACCACAAGCATCCTAAAACCCTAACAGAAGATACATAATTGTCACATGCAACACCTCACTGTGAACCAAAAAAAACGATGAAAACATAGCATTCGGGTATCAATGATAGGCACATAACTCATGATGCAGAAAACCCAGTTATGACCCTTACGATAACATGCATAATTTTCTGAAGGGTGTCTCGCATAGAATAGAAAACATAACACTCAAGCATCCATGGTGAACCACATTTATCATCATTTTATAAACCTATGCTTACCCTTCTATTGCTCTTCCCTCTTGATTTATGTTTTCATACCTCTCTTAAAACCGTAACCCTTATATCTTCTAAAAACCTAACATTTTATCTCCTCCCATTTTTAGTTTCTAAACCCTTATATCTTCTAAAAACCTAACATTTTATCTCCTCCCATTTTTAGTTTCTAAAATTTTGTTAAGATTCGTTTAAAATTACTAACCTTGTTGTTGAGAGTGGGATTTGAACCCACGCCCTTTCGGACCAGAACCTTAATCTGGCGCCTTAGACCAACTCGGCCATCTCAACTTTGATTACTTATCTCAACTTTCAATATAAGATTGTGATTGATTGTGGTTCTATCACGTAAAAATTTAGAAGTAGAGTTGGTAATGGAAGTTGCTCAATTTGTGTATGGAATAACACTTTGCAATTGCTACAAAAATTTCATATATAACCTTATTTAGCATCTACTAATATTAAAATGTGATAATTATGCATATAAGAATGAGAGAAAATTATGCAGATAAGAAAGAGAGATAATTATCCAGATAAGAAAGTTGTATTATTATTATTAATATCATTGAAGTACATAAGAAAAAAGACTTATATAGGGAACATTGCATGGAAGCATGCATAAAAAAATTCACGTAATATCTCCCTTAACTTTGTGTTTGGATGAAACATTTCAATAATTCTAATAAATTAAAATGCATGGCATTTAAATTTCTTACAATTGAATTTCCTTCATTTTTTAAATAATTTATTTGGGTAGAGTAATTGAAATATTTTACATTTCAATTTCCTTTTTGGATAAAATAATATTATCAAATATTTAATATTAAGAGGAGAATTGTTTCTTCGATATAAAATATTTATAAAGAAATTATATTACAAATGTATACATTTCAAATTATAATACAAATAAAATTTCATGACAACCAAAACATATTTTAAATTTGCAAACATTAATGAATTCTAGTTGATATTTTTTTTAAATATAAAAAGAAAACAAATATTTAAATTAAAATATACTTTAAATGTCTATTTATTTCAATTTTTTAAATTCTAATGAACCTCTTTTTTATACACTAATAAAAGTTATAATACATCACCTCATCAAAATAACGCAAAGAACAAATATTCAACTAATAATAATAAAATTTTAACATAGATATTGTATATTTTGAACTTCAATATATGTTGGATAGTGATAAAATGAAATTCATGACAATTATATTAAAATTTTATATTATAGTAAATAAAATTTATTTATACAATTATAGTGATAAAATAATATTATGATAATGATTTACAAAATAAATAAAAAAATATCGAATATATCAAAATAGTATTTTACATTATAAGAATAAAAAACAAATGTTATTAAAAAAATTATTAAATGTGTATCTTTGAAACAATTTGAGAGACCACCGAATAAAATCGCACAAAGAAAAACAAATATATAATTAAGAGTATGATAAAATGAAAAATACTTTAGAGATTTAAGGAAACTTTTCAAATATCAACATAGTCAATGGTTGAGAAATAACGAAAATTATTTTATAGAAACAAAATAGTTCTTCAAATTAAACAAAAGTTAATAATAATAGAGTAAGGAAGATAATTTTTTTATATTACCTAGTAAATTAAAGGTTTATGCTATTTCACACTTAAAATATAAATGGTTAAACGTTCTAAGGTGAAAGGAAAATATGCAACAAATAAAATAATTAAAAAAATTATAAATATTCAAATGTGAGACAAAAAATATTGAATTGACATACATCATTTGAACATAATTGCATAAATGTTATGATAAGATGAAAAATATATGGAGATGCAAATGAATTTTGATGTCTAACCAAACAATTAAAAGAAATAAAAAATAGAAAGTGTGTATTAATATATATGTATATATATATATATATATGTTTATTATTGACTAATAATTTAAACGGGTACGAGTATTTTGGCGGGCATGGGAACGGGGACGGGGCAGATATATACATCCCCATACGCATCCCATACGCAATTGAAAAAGTCGGGGATTCTCCATACCCATACCTATACCTAGTAAATGCGGGAATTTCACGTCAAAACGGAGACAAGTTCGGACAATACCCACAGGGGCAAGTTTATTTGTCATCCCTAGTCACTAGGAAACCACAAGCATCCTAAAACCCTAACAGAAGATACATAATTGTCACATGCAACACCCCACTGTGATCCAAAAAAAAAAACGATGAAAACATAACATTCAACTAATAATAATAAAATTTTAACATAGATATTGTATCTTTCGAACTTCAATATATGTTGGATGGTGATAAAAAGAAATTCATGGCAATTATATTAAAATTTTATATTATAGTAAATAAAATTTATTTATACAATTATAGTGATAAAATTATAGTATGATAATGGGTAAAAATATAAAAAATAATTATATAAAATATATCAAAATAATATTTTACATTATAAGAATAAACAACAAATACTATTAAAAAAATTATCAAATGTGTGTCCTTTTTTATCAAATTTAATCGAGTCAATCCTAGTCAAATTTCGGCTGAGTCGTCCCTAACTAAATTCAGTCAAGTCGTTCGCGACTAAAATTTTGCCTTACTTAGCTCTAGCCAAATTTCAATTGAGTTGGCTCCAGCCAAATTCAGTCGAGTTGGCCCTAGCCAAATATTTGGCCAAACTCGGTTAAGTCGTCCCCAACCAAATTTGGCCAAAATCGATCAAGTCAATCCGAACCAAATTTTGCTTAGTTTGCACCAATAGAAATTTAACGAATTCGGCTGAGTCAATCCTAGTCAATTATTGGTTGAGTTCGCCCTTACCTTTTTTTATCTTGACCAATAAGGAATTCCATAAGTTGTGAAATTTCAATTTCCTTATTTTTTAAGTGAATTTCAAATTCTATTAATTTAGTTATTTGAAATACCTTCTTAAAATTCCTCAATTTCAATTTGCTTTTAATTTCCTTATCCAAACAATTCATTTTACTTCAAAGAAATTCAAATTCTACAAATGAATGAATTACTTTCTTAAATTGTCTCATCCAAACACACCATAAAGTTATGGTGGGAATGAGTCCAACCATAATTTTATTTCTAAAAAAAACAGAAGATGAAGAGGATATGGGTTTGGTTAGAATATGCAATTTGAAAACATGAAGGAAGATGTATAAGTTGAAGACACCGTTGTTGCACGTAGCCCTTAACAAAATGTAAGTCAAGCTCAAAATGTTTAGACCTAGAGTGTTTTACGGATTTTGGAAGCTATAAGGATAACACCAAGATTGTCTGAATATAGCTTTGGAATGGTCGAGTGAACACGAAGCTCTATAAGTAAGGAATTTACCAAGATAGATGCAATAACCGATTGTAGTTATTCTAGTCATCTAGATCAATGCCCCAGTTAGAGTCTCTAAAACAAAAAATATGGAGAGCACGAGCAATACAAAGTATGAGACCATTGTTGATAATACCAACAAGATAGTGTAAGATTCTTTTAAAAATCCTAAAATGATGCTCAGGAGGATCATGCATATACTAAGAGGCTGTGTTTACAGAATATGCAATTTTAGGACACATAATGGTCAGGTATTAACATTACACCATTTTCTACTTTAGACTACATTGAACTAGCCCACATGTACAAAATTATAGCCTAAACATAGAAAAGGCCACAAATATATAAGTGTGGCTTAAAACTACTAAAGGCCACATTTTCTAAATCGTTGATTATTCAAGCAACATTTTTTTAAATGTTGCCCATGGAAAATGTGGACAAAATAATAAAATTGTGGCATTTTCATTGTGTTGTTTCCTTCTCTGTTATATTATGCACCATGAATCTTCTTCATGTCTGTAGATTAAGGAACCTAACGTGCTAACGACTGAAAAACTATTGCGTAAAATAGAAATTAGTCACAATTTTTTATTATTCGTTATATAGTGAGTTTTATTTGTTTTAAACCTTAAGAGCATACAAAAAAAGGTGCCTAACTATTTTAAACAATATAGTAGAATATGTTGATAGTTATAAGCAATAGTTGTAAATATTGATAGTTTACACTGCATTTTTAAAATTATGGTAATTTAACTTTAAATATTTTTAAATTACCATCTTGTGACCGAATAATAAATAAATTGTTGTAAAGGTCATCAATTGTCTCCTGGTGGAGGGTAGGTGGACCAAGTCATAATTAAATCATGATACTTTTGTTGCTACAATCTTAAGTAGAAAGAATTTTACCATAGCTATTAGCAATAGCTTTTGATTTAGTGGTAAGTGTTTAATCCAACAATTGGTATTAGATCCAAGGTCACGAGTTTAATTCCCAATGAACCAATTGTTCAAAGAGAGATTAAATAATTATTTTCTAAACATAAACGCAATAATTAAATTATCATTGCTTAAAGAATACACAACATTTTAAAATGTGTTGGCACAAGATTTTAAATTAGTAAAAAAAACCATTGTCTTTGAGCAATGGCGGTAGTTGCATACTCCTCGACCTGAAAAATCGTGGTAAAATCATTGCCTAAACTTAAGGCCACAATTTTTTTTTTTAACTTTCGGAAACATTTTTAAGTTGTTATTTAAACTAAAAAAAATTGTGTAGTTTGAAGGACACAAAATCAAACAATAGAAAGAGGGATCTAAAACAGGTGAAGTTCCTTCTTTTGTTAGGCAAAGAGAAGAAACCATGAGTTTAAGTTGAGGGTTTTGCTTCAAGCATTTTGGCTGTATGAAGAAGATCACGAACGTACTTGGACTCATAAAGGTGCATGGCTCCACTAAGCAGCTAAGAGACTTCAACGCCCAAAAAATAATGTAAAGTGACTAAATCTTTCAGAGCATACTTAGTGTGAAGAAAATCAATTAGAGTATGTATGCCAAGAGTATTATTTCCTATGATTAGATTGTCGTCAACGTAAATAAGAACGAAGAGAGTACAATCAAAAGTGATTTTGACAATCAAAGAAAGGTCACTTTTGGTATGAAGCTTGATCTCTATTGTGTAAGATGCAGGATCAATGACATAAGATTTGTGAAGCTTGATATGCCATTATAAATGGTTCATCTTCGTATGCTACCTTACGAAAGTTAACCAATGTCATCCCCAATTCATCATCTTTCACAACTGTTTTGTTGTCCAACATTTGCTTTTGAAAACAGATATAGTAAACTTGGTCTAACTAACTTCCAAAATCTCTTCTATAACACCGTAATAGGGCATGGACCCCACAATAGGATTTTAATCTTTTGAAATTCATAATTGTAATGACTATGCCTTCAAAGTGACTTTGCTACTCTACACAGTGCTTTTATCATCTTAAGACTTTGTACAAAACAAAGTTCCATCAATTTAATAGCCAGACAACATAAAACATCAAACTTTATTCTAGGTTAATATTTCAAATGTAGACAGATCCTTCATGATTTCTTTTTTAAACCAAGACATGAAAGTTTTGTTATGCTTTATCACACTAGTGCAATTTTGACTTTTTAACTCGGGTGATATGTTTTGGTTTAAAAGCAAACGAGGGATATAAAAATGTGATGGCGATTTTGAAATTTTTGCGAACTTATAGGCCTTAGTTGTCGTTCCTTTTTTAATTATTTTATTTTGGTACAAATGTATATGCCTCGGTTGCTATAGAATAAAGGCATATACACCCTATATGCTTTAGTTCGTACAAAACTGAGCCCTATAAGTTTGCAAAAATTTCAAAATTGCCACTATTTTTTTAATTATTTTATTTAATTGTAGAGGTGTAGGCCTCAGTTGATACAAAATTGAGGCCTATACACCCTATATACTTTGGTTTTTTTTAATAAATGAGTTCTAAAACTCTACTTTAAATTTCACAAAAATTTCATAAGTCTTATTTTTCGCGAAACACTGTGTCGTTGATCCATTCTTCATTCTTTTATGCTTATTTCTCCATTTTATGCTTTTATGCTTCTTCTTCTTCTAAAACCTTTTATGCTTCTTCTTTTTCTTTCTCCATTCTCCAATCTTCGTCGCGTTGCCGTTCAATGTTGAAGTCATGAGTTTTTCTTCTTCTTCTTCTTTTGCGTTTTTGGTGTTGCTTGTGTGTTGCTTGGGTTCTTTAGTCATAAAGTTTGGGGCTTTTTTGCTGCCATTTGTGTCTAGGTACTATTGCATCATGAGAACCTTCATTCTCCATCGGGCTGCCACTCAACGTCGAAGTGATGAATGTTTTTTTTTTTTTTTGCA
>Ga0214544_1009119_pt1 | contig 15819 bp, 7 predicted proteins | sample CNSS3metaG_FD_160074 | JGI IMG/M metagenome (GOLD analysis project Ga0214544, IMG submission 160074) | Root nodule microbial communities from cowpea collected in UCLA plant growth center, Los Angeles, California, USA - CNSS3 | ecosystem: Host-associated > Plants > Roots > Nodule | place: USA...
TCACCAACTCACCTAAAAAAATTATTTATTTATTTATTTTTTAGTATTCAAATATTTAAATAAATTTTTAAGTAACCCATGAGATGACAATCATAGTAAAATCAAGAACCAATGTTTTGATCATGCTCACCACTAATATATGAAGAATTATTTCCATGAAAGTATCCATATAGTCTAAGAAAGCATGACTAATATTACAAATTTTCTGTCATGCTATTCAACAAAATATAAATAAAAAAAACTATACATTTTTTTCATGCTAATTTAGAAAAAAATTGTTTATAAGACGGTTACTTGAGTAATTTACTATAAAGATTATAGTTAAAGATTAAAGTATCAACATATATAACTTGACAATCAAATTCATTAAACATTCAAACTATTCAAATATAATTAAGCAACATTCTAGCATTTAAAAATATGAAATTGTGAACAAATATAATAGGAGTGGTAAATAATTATTAAAAAGATTTAAAAAAATAAAAGAAAATTAAAAAAAATAAAAAACAAATTGTAAAAAAAAGTTGGTGGGTTAAGTGGGCCAACCCACCTTCAACCCGGCTCAAACCCGTTTAACCCGTGAGTTAAGTGAGCCGGATTGAGTTCAACCCACTTTTGAAAAAGTTGAATTTTTCTCAACCCAACCCGGCTCGAACCCGTGGTGAGTCGGGTTGGCTCACGGGTTGAAACCCATTTTGACATCTCTAATCTTTTCAAAAACTTTAAGATGTTTAAAGCTCCTTCTAAGGCTCCATCTTACCAAATTGGTAGTGATTCTAGTGAAGTGCCTAGTTTACAACACTTGGCTAAAGAACTAAAGTTACCAAAAATTTGGCAAAGACAAGAATCCATTTTAAAAGAAAAGGAAAGAGTTGAAAGGGATGAATATCTTACAACCTTAGATTAGGAGCTTAGGATACTTAATGCAAAACAAGTTAAATTTCCTAGCTTCCCTATAAATGGATAGTTTGTGGACGACTATTTGGGGATCAAAGACTAGCAAGTTTGTCGCGGACTAGGCAAACAAATCTGCATTATTTTTCAATGTTGATTTAATCAAGTCTTGGTCGTTATGGCTCAAACCTGTGCCTAGTTTGAGATTTCTTTCGTCGATAGCTCCAATGTTTTGGTATCCTCTACTGGTTCGATGCGCAAGTCACAACCTATTATGGGGTTAAGGTCAGGCTGGCTCCGGGTCGTCGTTCAATATTGTTGGTTGGAAGGATGGGCTCTTTTGGCCATAAACTTGCAATATAACATTCGCGTACAAGTTGTTGGTCTCCATGGATGGTGATGATGTCACCGGATGCGGACGGGAACTTCATGGCTAGGTGGGGTGTGGAGACTATTGCACCTTGTTTAGGGAGGGCCTCCTTAGAATGATGTTGTAGGATGTGTGTGCTTCAACGACTAGGAATCGAACGAGGATGGTTTTGGTTTGGTGCCCCTTGCGAAACACTATATGAAGATCGATATACCTATGCGTACATACTCTTTCGTCGGAAAATCCATAAATGGGCTCATCATAAAGTACCATAGCCTCGATGGGGAGTTGTAGTTTTTGGTAGGTTGTCCAATATAACATGTCTACTAAGCTTCCTTGGTCTATCACAACTTTTTTTACCACGAAATTCTCGAGCTCTATGGTGATAACCATAAGGTCATCTTGCTTCTGTTCCACGCCCTAGAAGTCCGCGTCAGTGAAAGTTATTGGTGGCATTCTTCGTCGTCTATGAGAACGGGTAATAGAGTTGACAAACTGGATGCTTTTGAGGTGTTTTTTTTTTTCTAACGGATGAAGTGGATCCTCCACTTGAGAAACTGTCGGATATGGTGTTTATGGTGTCACATAAATGAGGAGGATCTACGCAGTTGATGTCGGTGTGGGCTGGGGGGTGATTGTGCGGTCATTTTCTTGGTGGCGATGGTTGTTTTGATGGTTATGCGTTGAGCCACAGTTTTCGATTGGTCTGGAGCTGTTTTGTCTTTCCCTTTTGACGAATCATCTTAGGTTGTCGGCACGTATCAATTCTTCTATCTTATCTTATAGCGCCTTACACTCATTCATAGTGTGATCGTTATTGCGATGATACTTGTAGTATTTGGTCATATCTACGTTTGGTGGGTTAAGGGTTTTGTGAGGTGGAGAAATCAAGTCCGTTTCTAGGGCTTCATCTAGGATGCAAGATCGGGGAGTGCTTAGGGGGCATATCTCGAATATTGGGGGCGTCTAAGCTCCCTAGGCCTAGAGTTTGTCCTTGTGGGTGGCTTATTGGTTGTGCGATCTGTGGGTGGGAAATCAGTACAAAATCTGGTCCGTAGGATTTTCATTTCTTCCATCCATATGTAATTTGCTACACGCAACTTAAGTTCGTGCATAGTGGCTGGTGGTCAAAGACAGATGTTATTTGCGAATGGTCCAAGCTTCAATACGAGGGTCATACACTGAAGGATCATTTCCTACGTTAGGTTTTACATTCGGAAAACCATTTTACCAAAACGGTCAATAAAGGCTCTTAGCATCCCGTCTTTTTCTTGCCTGACGTTGAGGAGGGATAAAGGGGTGAACCATTCCAGGGTTGGTCCTCTGAGGGTGGCGAGGAAGGTCTTACACATAACAACATCTTCATTCATGTACAAGCCGACGTGGGTGACATATATCTTGACATGCTCGTCGGGGTCTATGTCCCAGCGTAGCGTTCTAGTGTAAAGGCTTCCCATCGCCTGAGCAAGATAGACTCTCGCTCAAAACAAGAGCTCGTTGCTTGAGCGACAACTCGCACAAGTTTCAGGGAGCACTTTTGGTACTCTCACTTGGGCGACACTCACTCGCTTGGGCGAAAACACCAGGTTCCTCCACTGTTCACGCGTGCAACAATCAGTCATTCGAAGCCAAACAATGTTTTAACAATTCCCAAGTAATTATAACAGCAAATAAGCATCAAAATCATGAAACAAAACCAACGCAAGCAGAATATCGAAAGAATCAAGCAAATCCTAGCTTCCCTTACCTTGAAAGATGCTAGCAGACAATGGTAAACACCCACAATGAGCACCACGACTCCGGGAACAGCTTTGTGACTTGAAAATACTAGCACAAGAACCAAAAACGAGGTCATTAAGAGAACCCTAGTTGGAACCACGAAAAGTAAGCTAGAGAATGGAAAGTATGAGTCGAGAACCAACTTACGTGGAATAGAGATGGTGTTGAGCTAGCTTGACAAAGAATGGGGCCAAACCCTAACAAAACTCTAGGAAGAGGGAAGAATGTGTGAGGAGGAGGGGTTGTCTTGCGAAATGGGAAAGAATGAGAGGTTTAGGTCTGAAAAAGGGATTGGGGCACCCTATGGACTGGCCCTTAGGCCCAACAGATAGGGCTAGGCCCTTAAACTTTTAGGGCAGAAAATAGGTGGGTTTTACAGGACCACTTAGAACTTTGAGTTTATACCGAAAAAAAAGGTATTATGTTGTAAAGATAACCTATATTTCAATTAAATAAGACAAAATGAAGAAAATTCTAACATTATTGCCATATGGAGTATTTTTTGAATTTTATTTTATGTAGAAAACAACTCTTAAACAAATTTAACCACAAATAATTTGGGATTAAATATGTTTTTGGTCCCTCAAGTTTCAGCAAAATTTGGAATTAGTCCCTCATCAAAACTTTTGACCAATTTAGTTCTTCATCTTTCAAAATGCGTGAATTTAGTCCTTTTATCCAAATTTTGTTAAGTTTATCTGACGTTTCAAGTGCATTTCATGATAGTATTTAAATTATTTACACTGTTTGACACATTTTTTCTTCAATGTTAACTTAAATACTATCATGAAATGTGCTTGAAATGTCAGATAAACTTAACAAAATTTGGTTAAAAGGACTAAATTCACGCATTTTGAAAGAAGAATGACTATATTGGTATAAAGTTTTGATGAGGGATTCCAAAATTCACTAAAACTTGAGGGACCAAAAACATATTTAACCCAATAATTTGAATATAATTATCATAGAATAAGACCGGTAAAAGTAACAAAATTTCTAAGATTTATAAGTAAAAGTAAACCATGACTATGTAATTTTACAAAATAGAAGAAACACGTACATATATATATATATATAAATACTTGTGATAATGAAAATAAAAAAAATTAAAAGTAATTATTATGATAAAACTAACAAAAACTTATTATAAACTTATTTTTTAATTAGTTTTATTAATACGATAAGTATACATTAAATTGAAACACTTGTAAATTTCTTTCAAAATAAAAAAGTAAAATTATGATAAAATATGTGTAGAAAAAAAGTATAAAATAATTGAATTTTATTTATAAAATCACAATTATAATTATATAATAAAATTATTTTCATTTTAAGAGTAGTTTTTTAATATAATACAAACGAGAAAGTTAATTAATGAATGTAAAAATACAGGTTAAAAAAGTTTACAAAAAAAACTAATTTCAAATATAATTTCTTATTATTAATTATTATGATGCATAATAACATCTTATATGTGTAGGGCCCTTTATTTTCTGTCCTTATGTTTAAAGGCTACCCCAAATTCAGTTGGGCATAAAGCTGGCCCATAAAGTGTCCAAAGCCCCTAAGGTATCATAACCCTCTCATTTTTGTGACTTTGCAAAATGACAGTTACCTTACTCTCTTCTTTTCCCTCAACAGAATCTCTGCTAGGGTTTGATCCTTAGTTCACTTCAAGCTACCTCAATCTTGTTTCTTCTCCATGTAAGTTGACCTCTAGTCCTTATATTCTTCCCTTAATCTCTATTTTTCGTGGGTCAACAGAGATTCATGAGTTTAACCTTGTTTTTCCATCTAGGTTAGTATTTCAGCTCTTAAATCTGCTCTTGTAGTTGTTGTGTTTGTGGGCTTAGGTGTCGAAGTAGTTTGTTAGCTCTTTCCATGTAAGGGAAGCTAGGGTTTCGAGTTTGGATTGTGTTTTGCATGTTTTTCAGATTTGTTTCGTACTTATGGTGTGTGTATGATGCTCAACCTGATATGAATGTATATTCCACATTGTTCTGGGTGAATCTGTGTACTGGCCTGCGTGAACAGTGGAGGAGATCTGATAATCTCGCCCAAGCGAGTGGAGCTCGCCTAAGCGAAAGTATCAGAAAACCCCTCCCAGGTGTTGCGCGAACTGTCGCTCAGGCGACGAGCTCTTGTTTTGAGCGAGAGCCTATCTCGCTCAAGCGGGGAGGTCTCGCCTAAGCGAGAGAGCACGACAACACCACTATTCCACTTTTCGAGTTCTCGCCTAAGCGAAGGGAGCTCACCTGAGCGAGGGAAACCTCTTGCCTGAGCGAGAACTAGGCGAGAAGGTGCATTTGTTCTGTTTCTTTCTCTATTTTTGGGTGTTTGCCATATGTTTGGGTTGGTTACTCTTTAAAAGCATGAATTGAGTGAAAATGCATGAGTAACATGGATTAGGGTCTATGATGGATAAGTTTAACATGATATGTGGCATATGAAATGTATGAAAAGGATTGGTTATAAATAGTAGCATAGAATTGGCATGAGAAATGATCCTATTTTGATTGGTGAAACATGATTTATATGTGGTTAGGGCGTAATTCCACGATAGTTTCGTGGTGGTGCCTCATTGGTTAAGACGTAATTTCATGAGCCTCTAGGTGAGACCTCATGCTGGTGCCTCAGTTGGTTGGGACGTAATTCCATGACCCCTGTTAGTGGGAGTTCGTGGTGGTGCCCCATTTATATAATTTAGTAAGGATTCAAGGTAAGGATTGCATCCTGACACTCTAAAGAGTTAGTTAGTCTCACATAGAACGTACTGACTCGAGTGGTGAGAGTAGTAGGAGGCCTGAAACCCATTAAGGGTTAACCTTGTGTGTGGGGGATGAAACATTGTAACATTTAGCTCGGTAGAGCAGGAAAGACCACCACAAGTGCAAGCATCCGCTGAATCCGACTAATTATATGTATTCGGATGAGTTGTGTCTTGAGTCTTAGTGTATTGTTTGAAAAGTCATAACATGATTGGTTGACGTATGCATCTTGGACTGCGAATTTGTATGTAACTGTATGATAAACTGTTTTCTACTCTAGCTTACCCTTCTGCTTGTTTGTGTTCTTGTGTGTGGTTTTCTCCTTTTTGCGATGATCATCAATTTATTGATGTGAGCAAATGCGAGAACTCCCCGTGGTCATCAGCGTGATGGAGGTTTCGCTGCTTAGTCTCTCTGGATTGGATTTCCAGCTTTCTTTTAGGGCCACAACCCATGTATTGTATCGTTTGGCACTTCCTTTTGTAAATTGCCGACTCTTACTCTACTTTAGTTACTGGCATCTTGGTGTGCCTAGATTTCTATTCTGATTTCTCTTGGATAATTGTAAGGAGTAGTGTCTATACTCCAGTCCTTTGTTTCCAATATTATTCTGTGTGGCATTTCCTTTAATTAGCGTTATTAATTAAATGGGGTGTTACAATATGTAATTTTTTTATGTTACTTCTCTATTACAACTAATTAGGTAAAGATTATAATTGTCTATGTCATTCCTTTTTTTTAATCTATTTTAGGAAAATATACATCATTGTAGTTTTGAAAAATAAATCAGAATAATTTATTACACTATCTTTTGCTAGAGTAAATTAAATTAATTTATTGGTTTTCCGAAAACATATGGGATATATAATACAATCTTTATCTAAGAAATAATTAATCATTATTGAAGAGATTAAAATTCGGTATTTTCCGTTATGAGAACAATAGAAAAAAAATTAAGTGCAAAAAAATATATAACTTTTGTATAAATTATGTTTTAGATAATAAAAAAGAAAATAAAAAGTTAAACTTGTTTAGTAATTGAAAAGGGTATCATACCAATTGCATCAAGTTTTTAAACTTACTTGCCAGTGGGGATGTCAACGGGAGGGATAGGATATGGTAATAGATCCCTCGTACTTTACCTGCTGGATAAATATTTGTTTCGTACTTAAGGATGTCAACAGAGCGGGTAGGGTACGGGTAGTAGCTCCCCGTACCATACCCGCTGGATAAATATTCACCCTATATCCATACTCATATCCGTCGGTATTCATTATGCGGATACCCGCATAATTTTTTAATATCCACGAATATTCACGGGTACCCGCGGGTATTTACAAAAAAATAAAAATAAATATTTATCAACATATTTTAATCGTAAATTCAAATAAAATACAATACATAACATTCATAAATTCTAAACTAGAGCTGTCAAAACGGGTCACCTGACCCAACCCGGCTCGGCCCGCAACGGGTTGGCCACTTAGTGGGTCAACCCAACCTGACTCACTTATTAGCGAGCCAAAAAAATTAGAACCCGACCCGACCCACCACGGGTTGGCGGGTTAAACGGGTTGGCTCACTGGCTCACTTAATTAAAAAAAACACACACACACAATTTTTTTCTTCAATCCCAAGAAAACTAAATTATAATTCCGATTAAAATCTAAATAAACTTCAATACAATCCAAATAAAATCCCAAATTATGTTAAACTCCAAATACAAACCAAAATCACAAAAATATAAATTACTATCTAACATCAAATCATTCTTGTCACTTATCAAATTGTAGTATTAGAGTCTTGAATGGATAAATCCACAACATTTTCTTTACCTTCTTTTATACCAATTTTTGTAAAATGATCCCAAACCTTAGAAGTAGTCCCCCTAGGTCTCTTACTTTCTCTACCAAAATTTTTACCCTCATTATCAATCTCTTCTACGGTTGGTGGCAAAGAATCATTCAAATTATCATTAAAACGTTGATCATCTACTGTTTCAGAATTCATTTTGTTCTGTAATCACCATAAACGTTAACTATATAAACAAACAACCAAAAATGTCAAGTAGCATAACTTTAAAAAAAAATAAAGTATGAAGTGAAAGTGAGAGAGAAAGATGAGATAAGGAAATTAGAACTGTGAAAATAATGAACAATCAAATAATGTGAAGTCTGGAAGCAGCAGTTTCAAGACGACAACAACAAACAAAAAGATGCAATGGTGAATTAAAGAGAATAGCATTTAGATTTAGGGTTTTTTTTTTTTTGTTTTATATATATATATATATATATATATATATATATTAATTTAATATTTAAAATTTATTGGCGGGTTGGTGAGCCAACCCGGTTCATCACGGGTTCAACCCGAATGAGTCGGGTTCTTAGTGGGTTGGGTTCATTTTTAACCCATACTGAAATTTGTAATTTTTTTTCAACCCAACCCGGCCTGAACCCGTGATGAGTCGGGTTGGCTCGCGGGTTATAACCCATTTTGACGGCTCTATTTTAAACAAAGTCCAAATAACCCATTTAAATAGTATTGAATGATAGTTTACAAAGAAATGATTTTTTTTTAAAAACTAATTGATAAAAAAACAACTAATTCAAAATCAATATGTTAATATTTTAATCATGCTTTTTTTTTAATTTGAAGTAGAGTATAACGAGTACATGTATCTACCGGTACAGATACTATGATACCCGTACCCACCCCGTTAACATGTGGGTATTAAAAATACTCATACCTGTTACCTGCGGGTATCCATCTACAATATCTATTTTTTACCTGTTGCGGGTTTTATCCGCAGATACCGCGGATACGAATTTTTTTGACATCCATACCTGTACCCGTACCCATATCCATCGGGTATCCGTTATGCGGGTATCTGCATAATTTTTTAATATCCACGAATATCCACGGGTACTTACAAAAAATAAAAATAAAAATTTAACAACATATTTTAATCGTAAATTCAAATAAAATATAATACATAACATTCATAAATTTTAAACAAAATCCAAATAACTCATTTAAATAGTGTTGAATAATAGTTTACAAAGAAATGATTTTTTTTAAAACTAATTGATAAAACAATAACTCATTCAAAATCAATATGTTAGTATTTTAATCATGTTTTTTTATTTTTTTTAATTTAAATTAGAGTATAGCGGGTACGGGTATCTACAGGTATGGATACTATGATATCGGTACCCGTCTCGTTAACATACGGGTATTAAAAATACCCGTATCCGTTACTAGAGCTGTCAAAACGGATAACCCGATCCGGCTCGATCAATCACGGGTTGATGATTTAGTGAGCCCACCCAACCCGACTCACTTTTTAGCGAGCTAAAAAATTCGAACCCGGCCCGACCCACCACGAGTTGACAGGTTAAACGGATTGGCTCACGAGTTCACTTAATTAAAAAAAATACAATTTTTTTATTTCTTTCGGTCAAAACTAAATTGTAATTCTAATTAAAATCTAAAATAAACTTCAATACAATCTAAATACAACTCAAACTAAAAAAAAATACAAATTATTTATGTGTTGGCTAAAAAAACAACCTAACATGACCTAGATGTAAAACTCAACTTAATAAAAAACACTTGCATGACCCTTTTATCTACGGGTTGATGAGCCGGATTCTAGATTAGCTGGGTCAAAAATCAACCCGTATTGAAATTTGTAAAAAAATTTCAACCCAACCTGACCCGAACACGTGATGAGCTGGGTTGGCTCGCGGATTCCAACCCATTTTGACAACTTTACCTATTACGTGCATGTATCCGTCTACAATATACATTTCTTACACCTTACGGATCTTTCCCGCAAATACATGCATGTACGAATTTTTTTACATATTGCTAGACTTATTTATGTTTAGCTACCATCAATTTTTTTACCTTACTCTCACTAACCAAAAAAAGGAAAAATTGTCAAATACCAAATATTACCTATGAAATTAGGGCTTAGGGTGCTTTTGTTTTTAATCATGTTTTTCTCTGTAATTTGATTCCCCGCGCACATAAATATCGCTGCGAATTCAATTCACTCCACGAACTCACCCTATTTCTCACTCAATAATCCCACTGTTCAATTTGCTCAATCCCCTTAGTCCCCTAAACCCGACATCATCACTGCCTCTGGAAAACCCTCTCTCGCTCAATAGGCTCCTCCAGTTGCCGGTGTTGTTCTGAAATTGAAGCCCCGCACCTCTTCGATCCAGGTAACTGCTTTCCCTATGTGTTATTTTATTAATGTGTTGCATATCTTAGTTGTTGGATTTTCATAATCATTCTTGGTCTGGTTTGCCCATTTTTGACGATTTGCGTATAACTTTCTTGTTCATTCGCTATTGTTTACTCATTTGCATGCGATTTTTGCTGCATTACCCTTTCCCATTCCCCCCTCTCTTTAATGTTTGGGGAACTTCTTTTTTTTCTTTCTTTACTTTTTTGTTCTTTATTTTGAATTCATCATTGGTCTTGTTTGCATCTTTTTCTCATTTTAAATATGGCCATTTCTCAAACATTAAGCCAAACAACAAAGGCTTCTTCAATACTTGCCTTAGCTGCCTTGCCCCACCACTGTTCCATACGGAGCTGCTGCAAAAACCATTTTAGTTTATTTTATTATTAGTGTTGTTTTGTGGGTCAAAATAGTTTGGTCCGCTATTCCTTTAAGGTGTTTGATACGATGTGCATTCCAATTACCAGTAGTTTACCCTCTATCGGTTCAACATGTTGATTTGTTGGAGGATGTATTGGTACTGACATTTATTTTCATTTGTGGGTGTTATGGCAATGTCACTTACACTTCTTCTTTCAAGAAACAAAGAAAATAACCCTCTAGGGTTGGCTTAGTTATGGAGGGGGATTTGAATAGTTTGAATGAATTTTAAGGTTCGAGCATCTAACCTTGTTGCCACGGTTTTGTTACGGTTGTTGTTCTGCAATATTGCATGCCGATTAAACTAGGGATCGAACCAGCCATACCATTTAGATCTCTGTTTGGATTTTGTTTGGTAACATGAAATAAGTTATCAAGTTTTTCTTATATTGCATTTCATAAATTATAAATTATTCAGAAATACGACTTGCGTTTTCATCTATAAAGTGAGGGAAGAAATAATGCCATGTGGTTTTTCTTTTCTCAATCACAGGAAAGAAAAAAATTTATCCTTGGATTAAAAGCTACATAGTTGATTTAAATACTATTCAGAAATTCATAGGAATATCAATATACTCTATTGAAATATCAATAAAATATATCAATGTTTGATACTTAACTTAAAGCCTTTTTTCAATTTCTGGCAGCTGTTACTCATTCAATTTTATTACACTCTTGGCTTTGTTTATGTTGACACAGACTTAAAAGAGATGGGATTACCAAATGCTTCTGAGGACTTGTCATCGGAGATGGAGGTTGATGCCTTTCGGCGCCTTTTTCCACTTCGTTATTTTGAGCGTCATCTTGCCGAATCAATAAGGCCTGATGGTAGACCACTTGGAAAAAGCAGAGAAACAAGTATTTTTCTTGGTTAGTTATTTTTTCTCTCTTCCAATTTACAATCTTCAAAACCTTTGGTATATTGTATTATTCACACTTTAAGCAAAACTTAGATGGTTAACTCATTTGATTAGGTGCTGTTTCGACTGCTAATGGGTCAGCTCTAGTGAAGATTGGATCAACTGTTAGTCACTCTTCCTGTGTATTTTTTGTTAAATCTTGCGTGCATCTGGGTTATTGATTTTATTACGGGGTGGATTTAATGATTTACTAATTGATCTCTTCCCAGACTATGTTGACTGCTATCAAAATGGAGGTTATGACCCCCTCCTTGGAGTCACCGGATGAGGGCTGTCTAGGTTGGTATTGGTTGCTGTGCCTCTTGTGTTAGTTATTCAGTCTTTTGGTCACATGACAAAAAAAAAATAATGTGTTAATATCTGTTATTTCAGCTGTTGATTTCTTCATGCCTCCAATTTGTTCTCCAATTGTTAGGCCTGGCAGGCCTGCTGAAGCATCACCAGTGGTGTCAAAGCAATTGTCTGACACCATTTCAAGGCATGTTTTAATCTTTTTCATCACTTTATTAGGTTCATTTATTTCAGATGATGAAAGAAAATAATTTATCAAAGTCACTCCAACTAGCTTTCTATCCTCCACAATAATAAAGGAACCATAAGAAACTGAAGAATTAAAGGGAATGGTTGTAGTTTACCTTTTGAATTCTACCAAAGCTACTCCACCTTCCTTTCCCTATAGTATGTCCAGTACAGATGTCACCTTTCTGAAAGAGGGTTGGTTTGCAGAAAAAATTGTGCCTACCCCTTGATACATCTTTGGAGATATTCTTACTGGAAAGTACATAGATTTTGAATGTTAAATGTGATCCCGAGAGTTGATAAACATCTAGGTGAAAGCATGCTGGTTGAAGTTGTTAGTTGATCAAACACAATTTCCCTCAAGTCATCATTTCTATGGTTTACCCCACATGCTGTCTCATGTCATGGTATGTGTAGGACATGATTTTTTAGGGAAAAGCAAGGAATGGTAAACTTTTAGTTTGAAGTAAATTCTCTCTATTATGATTTTCTATTAGAGGGTTTGCAGAAAAAATTGTGCCTACCCCCTGATACATCTTTGGAGATATTCTTACTGGAAAGTACATAGATTTTGAATGTTAAATGTGATCCCGAGAGTTGATAAACATCTAGGTGAAATTATGCTGGTTGATGTTGTTAGTTGATCAGACTCAATTTCCCTCAATTCATCATTTCTATGGTTTACCCCACCTGCTGTCTAATTTCAGTTTGAAGTAAAGAGGGTTTGCAGAAAAAATTGTGCCTACGCCCCTGATACATCTTTGGAGATATTCTTACAGGAAAGTACATAGATTTTGAATATTAAATCTGATCCTGAGAGTTGATAAACATCTAGGTAAAGTATGCTGGTTGAAGTTGTTAGTTGATCAGACACAATTTACCTCAATTCATCATTTCTATGGTTTACCCCACCTGCTGTCTCATTTCATGGTATGTTTAGGACAGGATTTTTTAGGGAAAAGCAAGGAATGGTAAACTTTTAGTTTGAAGTGAATTCTCTAATATGATTTTCTTTAGAATAATAGATTATCATGAAACCTTCTAATAAAAAAATGAGGACTTTATCCTCCCTTTCCCTCAAAAACCCCTCCATCCAAACATATATATATGTCAACCATCATGGTGATCAATAATTTGTATTTCTTTGTTTGATGTGTCAAATAATAAGTAACCTATACTTTTATTCTGCAGTTCTAGAATGATTGATTTGAAAGAATTGTCTCTGGTTAGTGGAAAAGCTGCATGGATGACTTACCTGGTAAGCTTTTATATTGATTTGTGATTACCAAATTTTGTATATCAACCACAGAAAGTTATAACAAAGTTATAGTAACATGGGTATTATCGGGTGTCTAGGTCCCACAATGAATAAAATGGGATGCTGACTGGAGTATTTAAGTGTTTGGATGTTTATCAATTGGTATTAGAACTGGTTGTTGGTCTCTTGGAGTTAGAGATTTGGGAAGATTATATCAAAGATACAAGTTGATTATGTTAGAGATATGATTTGATTAAATTAAATAGGGAGATATGATATATTATTTGATAGGGAAATATCTTACCAAATACTTTCGATAACTAGATATTGATTTTGTTCTTTATTATTGTATTTCTTCATTATAAATAAGAATGCTTATGTGTGTACACAATACACGGGATTCATAATATTCCTACTTGGCTGCTTTCTTCTTAATATGGTACTAGAGTTGTTTGTTGGTTTCTTGGAAAAGGCCATTACAATGGATTTTTACTAGTAGAGGGTTTTTACCAACGAGGAAGTTGAGTGTAGTGTCATGGATGAAGTGTTGTAAAGTGGAAAGCCGACTCCCAGGGATTGTTCTATGTAGGGACTTCTGTATTATGGGGTGTTTATCTCCTTCATTAAATAAAATGGTATGTTGGATCTAGTTTTGGGCTCATGATTAAGCAAGTGCATTTTAAAAGGAAGTAGTGGGTCACAGGTGGGTGGGTCCATTTAGGCATTTAGGGCTAGTTTTCTATTAGAAACTGTAAACAATTTACTTCTATAAAGGGATTGGCAAAATACTGTTAAGAATACTTTTCAGAATTAGAAAGTTGGGAGGAGTGGACCAGACTCTCAACATGGTACCAAAGTAGTTATCCTTTCAACATGGTATCAATAGCCTAACGAGAAGGGAACTTAAATCCATGCTTTCCCTATGGCCTACTGCCAAAGGAGTAAATTAGTTTAGAAGCGGTGTATGTTTTTCGTTTCCTGTGTTTTTTCCCCTGTTGTCACTGTTCACGTCAGATACTCTGCTCACTGGCGACATCACATTTCACCGCTCATGTCATTGTTCACCATCATGAGCTCTTTAATAAGTATTATATTGTTGATGTCTTTTGTAGCTAAGGTTGTTTACTGTTGTTCAATTTTTCGGGGGAGTGCTGTCTACCCTGATTTTTTCTGGTGTGTATTGTTTATCAGTAAGTTTCTTTTTCCTGCAAGCTTTTTCTAGCTGACATTAGTATTCACCGTGGACCTTTTTCTGCAATACTATTCAGACATTTTCCAGTGTGTTCCTTTTATTTTTTCTTAAGATGAGCTTTTCTCTGGGCGACAACTGCCACCATAGCATTACCTTGCTGAGTGATGACCATTTGTTCATCTTCAGTAGTTGGTGTGCCCTCAAAACATTTTTTTCTTCTTTGTGCTCTTTGAACATTTTTTCTTTCCAACAGTGGTTGCACTTGCTGAGCATTTTCGCTTTCTTACAGCCACCATTGTCCTTTGAGCATTGTTGTTTTCAGATAGCTTTTGGTTTCATTGAGCATTTTTTTTCTTTCTTGCCACTGCTGTCTTCTTTGAGCAATTTTGCTTTCCGACAACTGTCACTTCCACTGATAATTTATATCAAGCTTTGCTAATGATACATATGTTCCAACTTGATGGGTGAGTGTTACAGATATGATTTGAAAGGACAAAACATATTGAAGATTGATTATCACTACAGATAGACTAGCTTTGTCTTATGTAAAGTCATCTTTCACAATCAACTGGCTGAAATGTTTACGAAGTCTCTCAGGAGGTTTTGTTTTGATGTCATTTATAACAACCTTGTCTCATATGCCTGAACATGAGAGGGAGTGTTAGAGATCTGATTTCATTACATTAAATAGGGAGATATGATATGAATTGATAGGGAAATTTCTTACCAAATATTTCCCATTATTAGATATTGATGTTGTTTCTTATTATTGTATCTCTTTTTCATGATAAATAAGAATACTGATAACATTAGGAATTTAAAGTTTCCTCTAGGTTTCTCTCTCCTCAATGTAGTACTAGAACAATATTTGTGACTTGTGTTACTGATCCTTGTTGTGAATAGGGGATTATTTGGATAAGAATATGGTAATATCTCTCTTAATTAGGGAAAAATATTCTTAGAATTGTTACAAATAGAGGAGTTGAGAATGCAATCAGTTTGATTGTTATTCTTAGAATAAGTCAATCTTAAATAGAATTTATTGGAAAGTTGTTGTGCTTTGTGGTATACCTAGTTTTTAGATATGACCTTTCTCAATCTTTTCCCTTCTCTCTCATTCATTGTATTTGAAATCTTCATTGTTGTTATAAATATGAGATCTTTAGACAGGGAAATCACTTTCTCTAGTTCATTCTCTTTTCTTTTTTATTTATCTCAAGTTGGTATTGCGTTGATCTCGCTCTTCCTATCTCCATCTGACAAAAAAAATCGTTGTCTAGTCACTGTTGTCTACAATGTTATCAAATTTCGGCTATGGCGGCGCCATGGCGGAAATCGGTTGCGGTTTCCCGACCTACCGCCACAACATGACGGAGGCGAAGCGGGTTTCCTGTGGCGGCTCGTGGCGGCCGCTTTTCGCATGGCGGCTGGCGGTGGCGAA
>Ga0214544_1009120_pt1 | contig 15816 bp, 4 predicted proteins | sample CNSS3metaG_FD_160074 | JGI IMG/M metagenome (GOLD analysis project Ga0214544, IMG submission 160074) | Root nodule microbial communities from cowpea collected in UCLA plant growth center, Los Angeles, California, USA - CNSS3 | ecosystem: Host-associated > Plants > Roots > Nodule | place: USA...
CCTTACGTTTGATTAAGTACACTTTGGTGTATCTAGAATAATCATCTATAAAGGTTACAAAATAATTTTTACCACCTCTAGACATGGTTTGTTTTAAATCAGCTAGATCAGTATGAATTAACCCTAAAAATTCTGTTTGACGTTCTACGGGATAACATGTTTTCTTAGTTATTTTGGATTCTACACATACATCACATTTACCACTTTGTTTATCATGCATATTAATTAATCTTAGTCGTTGCAATTTCATAACATATGAGGAATTCACATGTCCTAATCTAGCATGCCACATATCATATGAGTCAACGATATAAGCAGAAGAACATGATTCATTTATAATTTCTGAAATATTGAGTACAAAGAGACCTTGATCACAATATCCCTTCCCCACAAAAACATTATTTTTTGTCATTACAATCTTGTCAGATTCGAATGACACTTTAACCCCCACTTTTCCCAGTAGTGCTACAGAGATTAGATTAACTCTGATAGAGGGCACATGTAGCACATCACTCAAGGCCAGAGTCTTCCCAAATGTGAGTTTTAGAAGAACCTTTCCTTTTCCAATGACTGGAGTTGTCTTGGAATCACCAAGATAAACATGTTCTTCTCCATCCCCTACACTAGTGCAGGAGATAAAAGCACTCTTGTTTGCACATATGTGCCTGGTAGCACCAGAGTCTACCACCCACTTGCTCACATTGGTCATCAGATTTACTTGAGAAATGACCGTAACTATAATATCATCTTCCCCTTGGGCTATATTTGCCCTAGGAGGATTGTCGTTTCTTGCTTTGCGCCTGCACTGAGGTGCATGATGGCCTGGCTTCCCACATACGAAGCAATTACCCTTTTTCTTAAAGACGGGGTTAGATCTATTGGGACGGGAATTTTGAAAGTTATTTTTCCTTTTGTGATCAGGTTTGTTCTCGTACCTTTTTAAAGCAGGATTGTCTTCTACCACATTTGCCTTCGCGGATAAAGCTTTGGCCCTTACAGTAGCACTCTCCTTCCTGTTGGTGTCTTCTATTATGATGTCTGTAATGAGCTCTTGAAGCGTCATTTATTTGTGTCTATGTTTCAGCTGTTGTTTATAGTCAGTCCAGGATGACGGTAATTTTTCGATCAAAAGTTTTGAAACAAATTCATCCGGCAGGAGTATGTTCTCTGCTTTGATATCTTCAAGTAACTTGTGATATTCGTTGATTTGAATCTTTATGTCTTTATCTTCGATCATCTCCCAACGGTAGTAATTCCCTATGACGAACCTTTGTCGGACGACGTCCTCAGCAGTATATTTGAGAATCAATGAATCCCAAATTTCTTTGCTTCCTTATATGAGCAATACACATCGAACAAATCATTAGACAAGGTGCTAAGTAAGGTGTGTCGACATACCTTGTTTGCATAAGTCCAATCTTCAACTTGTTTGGCACTGGATTCGTCAGGTTTTGAAGTTGACAGAGCCATAGCTACTCCATACATGTCTAGAAGAGTAGACACACATTCTTGCCAGCGTCGGAAGTTCTGTCCAGAGAATACCTCAATTTTTGATACATCCGGAAATGGTTTCGCAAAGACGGTCAGAGTTCCGGAACTATTTTGATTCTCCAAAGTAGTAGAGTTGTTGTTGTTGTCAGCCATAAGTCCTTAAGATTGTTGTAAATAACTTACAAATCACGAATAAAAAGAGTACTTCCTGAGGCGTGTAAATTCACTGCCCTTAAGGACTTATCCGCGGTGTCTGCGCAAGCCCCCCAGGATACAACAGGAACTTATCGGATCTTCCGAGGATCTCTAGCAAGAAAATACTCTTGTAAGAGTATTTAACCCAGATATTAGAAGAAAGAAATATGAGATAGAAGAGAGCTTGAAGAATGAAGAAGAAGATTGAGAGATGATATGTTTTGGAGAGCACCAAAACCACCTATTTATAGGTGTGAGTGATGAATGGTGAAGGGTTGAAATTTATAGCATTTATGGAGAAAAATCAATGCATGGTAACGGTAAAACAATTCCCTGGGACGTACAAAACTAGCAGCCAAACTCTCAAGTTTAAAAATCTAAATGGATGCACCTCTCTCATAAAACTTTAAAACTATAGCATTTATAATTATGACATGCACCGTTTAGAATCTTTTGCAATAAAAAGATTTTTTTATAACACTAACAACACCCACAAACAAAAAAAATGGCTAATCAAATATTGATTATAGCAATATGATTCACCATTTTTGTTGATTTACTTTACAAGTTTTTGTTCTGGCCTTAGTAATTTACATGATTGTAATTTACATTCTTGCAAAATCTTCATCTTCATTCTCTTCTTCATCTATCATTTTTCATTTTACCTTTTTTATTGATCACCATCCCACCTTTTAAAAACAAAAATACCAAAAAGTATGATTGTGTGAAAGAAATGATGAAACTGTTGATTTGATTGACAGTGGACATATAAACATTCAAACACGTTAAATTAGATTAAAAGACACGTAAATTTGCTAGTCCACTAAAAGAATTACATCGAGAAAATTTAGTTCATTGAGTAATAATATAAATAAATATCGAAGCAGAATTCTCTAGAAATACTTACATATATGCAAAAAGCCTAATTAAATATTAATTATTTTATTGTAAATTTGACTATTTTGTGGAGTTTTTTATTAATAATTGTACTACGTGCATGAATTTCTTTAATCCATATAAATGGACTTATTATTCCTTTATAGAATTTGTATTATCAGACAGATTAAATCATCCAACTAGTTTCATATAAATTTCATTTTCAAGAAAACCATATAAAAGTGCTAAATAATAATTTTTGTTAATTTGAACCTCAATCTTCCTCTCGAATTCTCTGTTTGTTTCCCTTAATGCTGCTTAACCGAACACATCACCATCTTCTTTTTCTTCCAACCGCAATTCAACCTTGTATTCAACAATAGTAATATGAAAACATCCTTAATAACAAAAAATAAAAAATAAAAGAAAACCTCATTTATAGAAAACAAAACAAAACAAAAAGGTTATATCCTAAATGTGAAAGAGATTAAATATGTCTTGAGATGTGCATTTGAGTAAGATGATACATCATACTTTTCAAGATTTTTCAGACTTCCATTTAGAGAAACTGTGTGACAGTCATCATTTTCTTTTATACTTTTCTTTGTAAAGTCGTCTAATTGAGAGAATGAAATGGCTTTGAATTAGGCACTTATGAGCATTGTCCGTGGTGCTCGATGTTGTGTTTTTGTATGAGTTGAAGTATGATGATTTGACTTTGATTCATATAAGATATTGACAATTATAAACATTAATTATTGGTTTTAATCAGGAATGATAACAGATTGGATTAGATAAAAATAGTGTTTATTCATAATTTCATTTGCAACAAAAAAATTCATCTGTAATTTGTTCCATTTAATAAATATTGACAAGTTTTTTGAAATTTGTGGGTACTCATAGATATTCATAAATATTTTTAAAATTTTTAAAATAAAATTTAATTAAAATTACAAAAAAATATGAAATTAAATATAAATTAAATTTAACCTAATAAAATACAAATTAAATTTTAATTTTTTGTGAGTAACAGATACCTCTAGATACAAATAGTATGATATTCTCACTCGATCTGTTATAAGCAGGTATCAAAATATCTGTTACCTGCTATCCACGAGTAATAAATACCCTCAGATACTAACTATCCACCGCGAATTTTATTCTCGGATCCCATGGACACAAATATCTTTTTTTATTTTTTATCATCCCAATCTCTAATATTACTAATGGGTGAAAATATATTAGAGATATAATACTAATGAGACATGAGTTCAATCAAAGTTGATACCACTTCCAACCTACAATTTTAAAACAATGAGTTAAAGAATTTTCTTTCTTATCATGTCTTAAACTTCATTTTATTTACCTAATTTAGACTCACACTTGCCAATATGATTTTAGGTATATATTTTTAGTGTTATATTTTTCTATACAGGCTTCAATGTATTGTTTTTTAGTAGGAACTTCAATGGGTTGTTTCATAGAGTGAGTCTTTTCTCATATTCAAGATAACGTAATTATAAATGAACATGTCGATCTTGCAATTCAGATCATTATGTGGCTTCCAATAAAATCCATAAAATGAGTCACTTAAAAATACTTTTATATAAATTTCACAATCAGTGTCAAATATTCTTACTAGAATAAGATACTTCACCTCTTCATGCCTTGAAAAAGCAATATTCCTCCACCGTATAAGAACATACAATCATATTATAATTGATAAAAAAAATTAGAATAAATTATAAATGTATTAAAAATAGCATATTATATATATATATACATATATATATATATATATATATAATATGTTCACATTTAAATACTAAAAATGATTTAAAAAATTATTTTAGTTTATTAAATTTATTATTATGAACTAATATTTTTTTAAAATTTAGGACACCAAAACCGTATTCACACCGAATCTTAAAGACTAGAACTGTAATTATAATATTTGAGATTCAATCACAAGTTTTATCTCTTAATTATCTTTGTCAATTTAAAAAATAAAACATAAACATAACTATTAATCTCATAGTCCAATCTTAATCTCATACTCAAAGGAAGTTTTATTATTTTCATGTTTGGTTTTAAAATTGTATGAGCTTCCAACAATTTTTTAATTTATTAACACCTTATATTTTTCTCAAAAATATATTTTTAAAAACTAATGAAAAATAATTTAATCAATTAAAACATAATAAATCAATTATCTTGATAGGCTTAGACTTAAAAAAATGTTCAAGTTCATAATCAATTATCTTATTAAATTCACAATTAATTATCGTCAGTATATAATTAATTATTCTTAAGAAATAATTGATTATTTCGAGATATTTCAAGTATAGTTTATACAAATAATCAATTATCCCTGGATCAATTTGTTTGTTTGTAATAGATTTTCATATAATATAAATGATTGTCATTAATATTAATTAACTAATTAATTGTTGTTTTTGAAGGAAATATATAAGTTTTCTTCAAATAAAAAGTAGAAGAGAGCTGATTAAAATAAAAACACTTTACAGAAAGTTTTTCAAGAATTCTTCCATATTCTTTCATTTTAGATGCATCTTTTGTGCTTAATCATTAAATTCTCTTGAACCAAGTTGCATGTACAAGTTCTCTAGGAAATGGTTCTTTTTGTTTTTATTCTTACAGTTCCATCATCAAGTAATTTTTTTTTTTAAATATTTTCTCGTTTTTTAAATTGTTTTTCGCCTTTAGGTTTAACATGTTATAGTATAGTAAGGTTTTACACTGGATATATATATATATATATATATATATATATATATATATATATATATATATATATATATTTTCTTGATAGGTTATTTTAAAAAAACAGTTCATATAATTGAGTGTTGCATATTGCTTGTGATGAAGATATGAAATTTTATTAATTTTTAAGAATAATCAAGAAATCTATGTGAGATTAATGGGATTTAGGTTAAGAGATGATTGAACATCTAGAAAAACATCTTATAGTCTTTTTTTCTTCTTTTTCTTTCCTTCGTCTCTTTTATAGTGTTCCCATTTATTAAGCACTTTATAAAAGAATTATCAAACGATTCAGCAAATAATTTTTAATAACAATTATTTCTACTAAAACAATCTTTTAAATTAATCCATCCTCTTGTTTAATCTGTTTATTATTATGTTTTTGAAACAATCTTGACCTTTTTAATTCGTTAGCTTTTTAATTATAACCTAATTAAATGATTAAATTAAACAAGTAAAAAATTCAAATGTAAAATTAGATAAAGAGGAATACAATAAACAATATATAAAAGTTGTATTGCATTATATTTTTATCTTTAAACCCCTGTTAACACGAAGAAAACTTTTAAATTAAAACCTCATAATATATTAGGGCATCAACAATTCTTAGTTGATTTAATGGTTCATCGTGTGATATAAGATCCCCTGTCGTTGTTTCTTTTCTGACGTTAATTAATTGTCATGTTATGTCTTTTTTTATTCTCCAACTTTATTTTATATTCTCCTTCTACAATGTTTTAATCTTGTTTGCTTGACTTTAAAGACTTAAAATGTGCAACGTTTCTCCATGATCATCGTGTTTGGCTTGTTTGAATCAAAAACCTAAAATTTCCGTACTATAACATTATTTAACTGGAAAATTCTAAACATATAACAGTGACTATAATGTTATAGAAATAATGAGATAGAAAATTGATGCATAAATTTTTATTTACGTTAGAATATAAGAAAATATGACACATGGAATCAATTCTTTATTTCCTAGGATCGCGGTTCAATCCACTCCATTTTAACCGTTTAGCATTTAATCTTTAAAAAGCTCCAAAAAATAATCATGTTTAACAAGTTCATTATTTTATAATGTTTATTCTTTTAATATTATTTTGAAAACGTATATAAATAATTAGTTGTTACCTATTGACAGGGATTAAAATTCATAAATAACAATATTGAAATGGATTAAAGTATTGAAAGAGAAAAATGGATAACTTCCTGCTTTGAACACGTCAACATGCAAAAACTGAGAAATTGAAGTGAACCTCGTCATTTGACTCAGTCGCCTACATACAAATGAAAAAGTACGTATCTTATATATACAATATTATATTTTCTTATTTTGTTTTTCTAAATATCTTTACTTTTAATTCCACTATTTTCTTTAAAAAAAAAAACAATTCTATACATTTCTCTTTCTATCACTTACCTCTTCTCTTATTCGAATACGAAATTTTACCATTCCAATTTTTTTTAATAGATTGGATTTCATTATAAATTCATCAAATTTTAAATATTTTATTTAATTAAAACTATTGAAATATATTAAATTTTAATTATTTTATATATATTTAGGTCGGTGAAAATAATACATCTTAAATTTTTTTTATCTCAGATAAGTAAGTATTAGTGATTATATAATAGATTCTAAGTTAATGATTTTAGTCCCCCTAAATCAAATATATTTTAATTTTGTATTTAACTTTTTTTATACTCTTGTAGTAGAGTGTTGAGTGATACGAGATTTAAGTTAAATTCTTATTTTGAAGAATATAGATGTATTTGGAGTCAAAAAATATATTAAAATGATATATGTATTATACAAATTTTTACATAGTATTATTATGTAGTTATCATTAGATAAAGAGTGTGATGACCCACACAAACCAAAATAACAATTACATTTTAATAGAGCAAATTAGATTAAAATCCATTAAAAAATAGTTTAACGAGAAATCCTATCAATAATTAATGGATAAATACTTTTATCTTTAATTGACAAATAAATAATTTTAACAACGCCATAAACAACTAAAAAACTAGTTTACATTTGGCCGAAAAATGATCTTATTAATATAAAATCTTAACGACAAAGTAGTTAATGTTAGTTAAAAAAAAAAAAAAAAACTTTAACTTATATTTATCAATTTTATGTTACATGCTTGTTAAATTGTTTCACCACCAGTAATAGCCAAAGAAACGCATTATTAATCTGTCCCTGTTTACAACTAATTCAAATTCATTCATAATTGATACATCCTATATAATATACTTTTTCTTTGGACAAAAAATAGTGATTCTTTAATTTTATGAGCGTCTCCTTCACGTAAATCATAGAAATTAAAAGAATGATGATGAAATGTAAACAACTTTCACTCTGGTGCAACGCTTATGTATATATAATTTAGTCAACAATGAGTGAGTTTCAGAATATCTATAAAAGGAGTACGAGTGTTCAAACTTCAAACACCAAATCCATACAATCTGGTTAGTTCAAATACTCATCTGCAATGAAAATCCATCAAATCTTCTTCAATATCTTCATACCCTTGTGCTTGATATGCTTCAATTTGAACATCCTCGTAGTAACATGCCACTGTCTTCACCATGACCAATTCTTGTTACTCCAATTAAAGCAAAATCTTGTATTCAACCCAAACACATCCACCAAATTGGTTCACTGGAACGAAAGCAGTGATTGCTGTCAATGGAATGGAGTAACATGCAGCATGGGCCATGTAACTGGTCTTGATTTGAGTGAGGAGTTTATTTCTGGAGAACTACATAATTCCACTCTCTTTCAATTGCATCATTTGCTGCATTTGAATCTTGCTTACAATGATTTCAGCTCTTCCATTCCTTTGAACTTTGACAAGCTCAAGAATTTGAGGTCTTTGAATTTTAGCAGTTGCAGGTTGAGTGGCCATTTTCCAAAGGGTATCTTCCAAATACAAACTCTCAATGTTCTTGATGTATCAAACAACAAGGATCTTCATGGAGCTTTGCCAAACTTCCATGAAGATGCAGTTCTTCTTCACACCATGAATCTTAGCAACACAAATTTCTCAGGGAAATTACCAGGTTCCATTTCCAATCTAAAGCAGTTGTCTGTGTTAGATCTATCTAACTGCCAATTCATTGAAACACTCCCAATTTCAATGTCAGAACTCACTCAACTTGTTTACTTAGACTTGTCTTTTAACAAGTTCACCGGTTCTCTACCCTCCTTCAGAATGGTGAAGAATCTCAGATATTTATCTCTCGCTCACAATAGCTTCACAGGAACCATTTCAACTCATTTTGAGGGACTTGAAAATCTCCTCATTATCAATTTAGGAGATAATTTTCTCGGTGGAAAAATTCCTGTGTCACTTTTTACACTTCCATCTTTACAAGAACTCACCCTTTCTCACAATGGATTTCACGGTCCATTGGATGAATTCTCAAATGTTTCTTCCTCTAAGTTACAGTTGATTGACTTGAGCAGCAACAGCTTGGAGGGCACTATTCCTGTATCTATCTTTCATCAAGAACTTCGTTTCCTACAACTTTCTGCAAATCAATTCAGTGGCACCATAGAGCTTGACAGGATCCAGAGGCTACAAAGTTTACATACATTAGGTCTTTCACATAACAATTTATCAGTTGATATAACTCTAATTGATGAACATGACATTTCATCATTTCCCAACATGAAATATTTGTTGTTGGGTTCTTGCAAGTTAGGAGAATTCCCAGGGTTCTTGAGAAACCACCCCCAGTTGCATGCTTTAGACCTATCCAACAACCAGATTCATGGAATAATACCTAACTGGATTTGGAGATTTGACTCTCTGGTTTATCTAAATCTTTCCAACAATTTTCTCACAACTATGGAAGGGCCCTTTGATGATCTGCATTCCAAGCTATACATTCTTGATCTTCATTCCAATCAACTTCTTGGATCAATTCCTACTTTCACAGAATATGCTGTCCATTTGGACTACTCAAGCAACAATTTCAGCACTTTCCCACTTGACTTGAACAACTATATCCCTTTTGTGCACTATCTCTCCCTTTCAAACAACAACTTTCAAGGGAAAATCCATGAAACCTTCTGCAATTTTACTTATCTCCGCTTGCTTGATCTTTCCTACAACACCTTCAACGGCTTCATTCCCAAGTGTTTGACGACAAAGAACAGTACCCTCAGAGTACTAAACCTTGCAGGAAACAAACTCCAGGGCTCTATTTCTGATACCATTTCAAGTTCATGCAATCTAAGGTTTCTTAACCTCAATGAAAATCTCTTGGGTGGTGTTATACCAGATTCTCTAGCCAACTGTCACAGTTTACAAGTCTTAAATCTCGGAAACAATCACTTCAGTGACAGATTTCCTTGCTTCTTAAGGAACATCTCCACCCTGAGAGTGCTAATTTTGAGGTCAAATAAACTCAATGGCTCCATTTCATGCCCACACAGCACTACCAATTGGGAGATGCTTCATATTGTGGATCTATCCTACAATAACTTCACTGGTATACTACCAGGAGCATTATTGAGAAGCTGGACAAAAATGATTGGTAACCAAACAGAATCCCAGGAAGAGCAGGGGACATTATTTTTTGACATGTTTGATAATCATGACAACATCCGTTACAATACTTTGTTCTCTGTTATCAACGAGTTTCTTGTCTTAAAATTATTCAAATTGTTGTCAACTGAACCTTACACTGTGGCTGACCACATATTTGCCTACTATGTCACTTCTAACCAGTTTGGTGGTCGCTATTTGAATTCAGTCACAATCGTGTCCAAAGCAACACAAATGCAGTGGATCAAAATTCCTTCAGCCTTGACTTCCTTGGATCTCTCCTGTAACCATTTTCAAGGTCCAATACCTCAAGAACTTTCGAGTTTGACAACGATGTATAATCTTAACTTGTCCCATAATGCTTTCTCAAGCAATATCCCCTCATCAATTGGAAATTTGAGGAATCTTGAATCCATGGATTTGTCAAATAACAATCTGAGTGGAGAAATCCCAGTTGAGCTTCAGAACTTGAATTTTCTAGCATACTTGAGTCTCTCATTTAATCATTTGTGGGGTAGAATCCCAAGTGGTGGTCAAATGCACACATTTGAAGCAAGATATTTTGAGGGCAATGAAGGATTATGTGGGCCACCCCTGAAAGATTGCAGCAATGGTATTGTGAGAGATTCAGATCCAACACCAGTATATGAAATGCATGGATCAATTGAGTTAAATTTCTTGAGTGTTGAGTTGGGATTCATTTTTGGGTTTGGAATCTTCATCCTTCCCCTTATGTTGTTGAAAAAGTGGAGGCTTTTGTATTGGCAAATAGTGGATAATTTCCTTGAAAGGGTTGTGCCTCAACTTGATTTTGTGTATGAACACTGTGAAGGGAAAAGGTACAAGTCTCTAAGGTGGATGAGGTAGCTGAACTCATGATGGTGAATCAAACATATGTTGCATTTTCTTTCTCCTTTGTGTTTTCATGTTTTCTTCTTGTTTTAGTTTGTGCAAACTAAGACGTGTGTATGCAGTGATGTTTTATTAAGAGCATGTTTGAAAGAGCTTTTGCTTTTTTTAAGTTTTATTCTTAGCGTAACAAGAGATTCCAAAAGCAGTGTTATGTTGTGGAGAAAAAACTCACTCTTATGCTTTGAATGAACAAAAATTGCTTCAGCAATATATTGTATAACATATCACCACTATATAAATACCTTTTCGCATCAAGATTTTAAATCGGTTATTGAAAATTGGTTATAATAATTAAATCGGTGACACTTTTTGTGGCATCCCATTTTAGAAGATCATACTACTAAATAAACGTCACACCGTTATAATAACAACGAGCAAGAAAAGAACAGAGCACGTACGGGTTACTGATATAGTTATCCATAGGAGTACTGAAAAGGAAACATAGATATGCAACCATGCCATAAGAAAACATAATCTAAAAGTTCAACAGTCTTGCAAAAGGGTTGCACTCATGGCAACTAATACAAAGGCCTCATGGCCATGAAACTACTCCTAAGACGTCCAGACAAGGAAATCTAGGCCGCACCGCTGCGTTTCTCGGATCCAACTCGAGCCTCCCCCTCATCTGCTCCCACCAAAAGGTGATCATCGCAAAAGAGAAAACATAACAGAAACAACACAAAATGCAAGGGTAAGCTAGTGCAATATAAGACTCATCATGGTATAAAGGAATAAGTGCATAAACATTCCCAGACATACACACAGAGGTACATAATTCATGTTATGACAAGCAAGCAAAACACTATGACTCGATTATCCGGATACATATATTAAGATCAGATTCACTGGACGCTTGCACTTGTGGTGGCCTCTACTGCTCTGCAAAGCCATTGCCAATGGGTTTCACCCTACCACGCACAAGGTTAGCCTTTAAACGTCTAGGGCCATTATCCTGCCATAGACTAGGGTCTCCCGCTACTCTCACCACTTGGGTCAGTTTGCTATACTTGAGACTCACTGACCCTTTAGAATTTCGGGATGCGGTCCTTACTTGAATCCTTACCTTAATATATACACTACACACCACCACGAGGTCTCCCCACAAGACTCATGGAATTACGCCTATCACACACCAAATTCATGTTTCATACCATATCCACCACCTTTATCTTGAAACATCCAATTCTCATGCAAGTTCTCAACCAACCAAAATCCATGTGTTATTCATGGCAACATACCAACTTTTAGTTCATAAGATTCAAGCAACCATGTATATATATTCACATGCTCTAGGTTTTGAAAGAAAGGGGTAAATAAATAAATCACACAATTCACCCATCAATCAAAGAGAAAAACAGAATTGGGACCACCCGCTGCAGCAGCCTTGCTCAAGCTAGGAGTCGTCGCCCAGACGAGAGAAGCTGTCTCGCTCAGGCGACGGGCTCTCGCTTAGGCGAGCCTACAACAGTGGGTCATTGGAGAGTTCGCGATCCCTCGCTTAGGCGAGACTGTCTCGCCTGGGCAAGCTGACCTGTCGCTCAAAAACACAGCCCCTCGCCTAGGCGAGTGCTCGAGGCAGAACCAGGGTGAGTCTCAGACGCTCTCGCCTAGGCGAGACGAGCTCGCCTGGGCGAGATTGACAGTTCTCGCCACTGTCCACACACATGCAGCAGAGTAACAGTTCCATCCAACACCCAAAAACACATGCAACTCAGTTTCATTCGATTAAACATGCTTCTCAAGCTCATAATCATGGAACAAACCAACTAGACACCCAACAACTAAATGAACGGTTAAATCTAGCTTCCCTTACCTCTTTAGACACTAGCACAAGGGATGGTAACCCACTAAGACAGTAGGGCACTGAAGCGAGCTACAGAGCTGAAAACCAAGATGCACGGAGTTGAGAAAAAGGGAATCAGAGGAACCCATAACAGGACTATAACTCTTATACTGGAAAAAGGGGAAACGAAGTTGAGATTCACTTACCCGAGAGTACGAAGCAGATTGAAGCTAGCTGGTAAGGGGGGACTTATGCCCTAACAGAGCCCTTTGGTTTTCGTTGAGAGAGATGAGAGCAAACTGTTTTTTTTTCTGAAACAGAGGTAAGTGAGAATATGAAGGGCTGGTAGGGTAGGGTGTCCTTCAGAGGAGCTGCCCTTGGGCCTGGGTCAGGCCCAAACCTCTGGGACAAAAGAAAAAGGGCTTACACTTTTTGTAAGTTATAAGAAACTTATAATTCATAAATCGGTTGTTAATAATCTATTTAATATAGTTACTAAATTGATTAAACTAAAAGTCAGTGTAAATTAAATATATTTTTAAATATCGTTATACTGAAAACCACGTGATTGGAAAAGGTTCCCATCCCAACTTTTAAAATTATGTATATATTGAAAATTAAATTTCCAAAAAATAATGATTTTAAAAATATACATTTAGTCTCAAAACAAAAAATATTTTAAAATTACCCATAAAAATAATCTATTTGTTATCGCGGCCTATAATCGTGATGTCGACATTAGATCTGTCACAACAACATTGCAAGAAATTTGACTATTATTTAAGATATGTTTACCACCATCATTATTACTATTATATATATTTGGTCTATAACCATTAATAAATTTAAAATTTTGATCCTTTAAAGATCGAGTATATTTTCTTCAATTACTATCATATATATTTAGTCAATAACCATTAATAAATTTAAAATTTAAAATTTTGATCATCCACATCTGCAAAATACTGGTAAATAAAAAAGACCAAATAGTGATTATAAATCATCAACATCTGCAATTTTGAATCACTTCACACTAACAAAAACTACAAGTGGCATCATAAACCAACCAAACAAAAAAATCTCAGAAAAAAAAAAAAAAAAAACAAAAAAAAAAAAAAAAAAAAACTGAAGAACTTGCTCTGCTTAGTCACGAACAAGAGAGTTAATCAAGAAAGTGGCCTCGTCTGCTGTGGGAACTGCACTATCTGTTAAAACAACAACGTTGTGTAAATAAAAAATATTCACCATCAAACTTTTAGTTAAAAAAAAAAGAACATAAAAGTAATAGAAAAACCAGATACATAGTTTTTGTTTGTTTACCTGGTACTGAAGGAGGTAAATGAGAAGAAATGTTATGAATGATGCCTCCATTTTCTGTCTTGAAGCGTTTGACTTTTTCATCAGCCATGATTTCCTCTTCTTCCTTCTCCTCTTCCCTTACCACCACCCCCCCTTCACCTTCACTTTGATGGAAGAAACTTGAAACCATTTTTCTGATAACCCCTCCTCTTCCCTCTTCACAATCTTCAACCCCTCCCTTTTCTCCATCATCATCATCAGCAGCAGCAGCAGCAGCAGCAGCAGCAGAAGCACTTTCATGGTGAGAGATGAAAGAAATGAAATTGTTAATAAGACCACCACCATCCTTCTCTTCTTTTCCAACATCATCTTCTTTCACCTTCTCAACCTCTTCTTCTCTTTCAGATGCATCTTCTGAGTTCAGATTTGAAGGAGGAATCAAGCTCTCAACATTTGTTCCATCTTCTTCCATTTGATACTTCTCACAAGTATGGTTTCTTCAATCAATTTGTCTTTATCTTCCTTTCGGGTTTAGGAAATAGAAATGAGAAGATAGGATAATAATATTTATAAGACGTTAAAAGCAGTGTCACATAATGACACGTACTTTGCAGTTATTCACTCTGCAAATTAAGTCGGTTCCTTGGACTTTGTAGCCAACCTCATGGTATCTGGGGAAAACTTTTATTTGTTTATGCATTAGTTAATAAATAGTTGTTTTCGTTTTGATAAATTTATTATCATTTTATTAGTTAATAAAGCTTTTATTTTTTTTTGGCTTAAATACATTTTTTGTCTTTATTTTTGTAATGTTTGTTACGAATGGTTCTTATTTTGACAGAATGTTTAAAATGTTTATCATTTTTATCGAATGTTTAAAATGGTTCTTATTTTTGCAATTCGTGTTTGTGTTTTCTGTGACATCGTTTAAATCAGTAACGAAGCACTGTACAGGTGGCACTAGTTGTATTACGTTGTATTGAGGTGTGCTACGTGTACTGTATAGGTGTGGTAATTTAGAAACCATACAGAACATCAATCCAAGCACAAACAAACCTCAAAATAAAATTACGAAAACCCTAACCCACAAGCAAACACAACCCAGAAAATCCTAAACCCACTTACCTCGTTGATGATGATTAACTAGAGAATTGAAATGAAAAGCGCAATTGCAATCCAACGATGAAATGTCAAGTATTAGCTGATTCCTCTGCAAATTCGAATTCAAGAAAGACGAAGATGAAGAAATCGCCTCCAACGATGAAAAGTGCGACTGCAATCCAACTCAAGCCCTAATTGCAAAATTTCCCCCAAATTGAAAAGTTAACGTTAATGAGCCATCTGTACATTACACGTAACACACCCCAATGCAACGTAATACAAACCGTGCCACTTGTATAGTGCTCCGTTACTGATTTAAACGGCGTCACATAAAATGACCAAATAAAACACGAATTGCGAAAATGAGGACCATTTTAAATATTCAGTAAAAATGAGGACCATTTTAAACATTCTGTCAAAATGAGGATCATCCACAACAAACACTACAGAAATAAGGACGAAAAATGTATTTAAGCTTTTTTTTTTCGATGCGATTTGCATTTTTAATTACTAGGTGGGTTTAGAGATGGCAAATAAACCCGTCCCCGTGTGTATTGCCCGAACCCGTCCCCGTTTTGACGGAGAATCCCCGCATTGACTGGGTATGGGTATGGGTATGGGTAATCCTCGACTTTTTCAGTTGGGTATAGAGATGTACATATCCCCGCCATAATACCCGTCCCCGCCATATCTCCATTCTCGTTTAAATTATTAAAATATTCACAATTAATGAAGTAACCCTATATATATATATATATATATATATATATATATATTCTAATTTTTATTTCTTTTAATTATTTGGTT
>Ga0214544_1009125_pt1 | contig 15810 bp, 11 predicted proteins | sample CNSS3metaG_FD_160074 | JGI IMG/M metagenome (GOLD analysis project Ga0214544, IMG submission 160074) | Root nodule microbial communities from cowpea collected in UCLA plant growth center, Los Angeles, California, USA - CNSS3 | ecosystem: Host-associated > Plants > Roots > Nodule | place: USA...
GAAATAAAAGATTGCTTTGAGAATGCTAAGGATATGGTAAAAGAAAAGGGAGAAAGTTCATTTATGTTCATTTATGTGTAAGTGGACCCCATTATTTCTTCCAGCCACCAATCCTATTAAATAACTTAGTATGAAAATGAAGAAAAGTTGCATCATGAATAAAATAAGGAAAAAAAACATCCTAAGGGTCCCACGAAAAAGTTATGGTTCACACCCAACTCCTCCAGGCATGTTTCAACGATAAATAAAACATTTGCAAGGATGATGGAATAAAATATGGCATGAACGAGGAAAGGAAAATTGGAATACATCTTGTGATTCTTATGCAACAGGAAAACAGGTGGTGTGGTGTATAAGGAAACGAAACGAAACCAGGCGACTCGTCTCACGTGACTCCTCTGCAACACCAAGAACTAATCTGATTCTAACTTGCGCGACCACGTAAACAGCCCAAAATTAGCATCCCTGCACCAGCTTTGAACATCCCTCCAACTCACGAACACTTGAGAGAATCACCTCCACGCACCATATTCCTTTTCTTATAAAAGAAACATCCAACTAGGGCTAGGATGTGGGTTGATTCCCATAATGCATATGGCATCAGGAATCCCTCAAAGCCAGACGCATATCAGCAAAGAAGATAGGATACCTAAGCATCCTCATTTCACATAAAAGAAATTTTCACTACCTATTAAACAACAAGGATCATGGCAATGGAACCATGTGTTCCATTCGCGGGATATGCACACCCACACAACATATAACAACCAAAGTATAAAGAAAGCAAAGTAAAAGTTAAAACCCCAACACTAGTTTATGGAAACAAACAGTAACCATGCAACACCAATCACCAATTCAATCACGCAGACAATAATACATATGCACAGTCACAACTCATCCAAACCCAACGCAACCACGAGCAATCCACTTTTACGCATCAAACAATAACGATAAAAGAAAAGAAAGAAGGCTTCAAACAAAAACAAAAAACAAACTTAGCTCCCCTAACCTGTAATTCCTGCTAAAAATTAATCCACGAACACTCTTCTTTGCGCCAACTTTAATCTCCGCCCTTGAAACCTTCTCCTAGCCTTCTAACACCTTCCTAACTCAACTCTTTTAGGGTTCTAAACACTCTGGTAATAGCCACACCAAATTTACCTAGTCCCCTCCTCTTTTCTGCCCTAAATATAATTTTAATAAAATAAAAACGAAAATAAATTAAAATTCTCTACTTAATTTATGTCCTTAAAGTCTAATTAAGACTATAACTCCCTTGTCTGTGTCCAGATTCGTAGAACTCACCTCTAACTCTTCACCTACTCAAATTCTTTCCTAAGAAGGCAAAAATTAAATATTATGATTTTGCTCTAGACAAGGTTCGAACACACAGCTCTCTTATCATGCGCCATATATCATAAAAATAATAAAATCAATTAACACAAAATTGACACATATAGGACTCAAACACAAGTCCTCTTACACAATTAAGTACTCTCAACCACTTGAACTAGTACTTTTCCACATCACGAAGGTTAACATTAATTGCCATAAAGACTTCCACTACCCGCATTTATTAAATAATTATTTATTTAATTATTTAAATTTCTCGGGTCTTACATTCCCCCCACCTTAAAAATTTTCGTCCTCGAAAATTAGAACTTATCAGGAAAAAAGATACGGGTAAGACTGTCTCATTAGGTCCTCCATCTCCCAGGTCATTTCTTGTGTGGCTTCGTCCCAATGGACCTTCACCGTCCTTATCTCCTTCCCTCTCAGTTGCTTAACTTGTGAGTCCAAAATCTGCACCGGTCCAGCCTCCATAGTCAGATCCTCTCAAACCTGGATATCGTCAGCTTCCAATATATGCGAAGGGTCTGCAATATACTTCCTCAATTGTGACACATGGAAAACATTATGCAGATTCACCAAATGAGGTGGTAATGTTATCTCGTAAGCTACTGGACCTATCTTTCGAGTGATCTAATACGGCCCAATAAATCTGGGGGTCAACTTTCTTGACCCAGTTGCTAAACTCATCCTTAGTTGTGTACCCAGTGCTGCTTGCAATGACTGCCAAAACCTCGACGTAAACCTCGGATCCCGATCAGATATTATACTGGCTGGCACTCCATGCAGTCTGACCACCTCACTCATATATAACTCTGTTAATTTATCCACTGACAACTTCTGGTTTATCGACAAGAAATGGGCACACTTCGTCAATCGATCTACAATAACCCAGATCGCATCATAACCCCTAGTGGACTTAGGTAAGTGGGTTACGAAGTCCATCGCTATGTTGTCCCACTTCCACTGAGGAATCTCTAACGGTTCTAGTGTACCTCCCGGCCTCTGGTGTTCTATCTTTGCCTTTTGGCAAACCAGACAAGATGCTACAAAGTCTGCTACATCCATCTTCATACCAGTCCACCAAAAAGAGTCTTTCAAGTCCTCATACATCTTAGTCATACCAGGATGTATGCTAAGACGACTCTTGTGACCCTCTTCCAGAATTCTCTTCCTCAACCTTGGTCCCCACGGAACACACACCCTATTCTTGAAACGAAGAATACCGTCAGTCCTATATTGTAATCTTTACCTTATTCTGTGCCCAACCACCCCATAATATGTTGTAGTTCTTGGTCCTTCGCTTGTTCTGCTTTAATCTCACTAAGGAAATCATTAGTAACCTTCAACATACCACAACGTATGTGATATGATTCCATCTGTAGTTCCAGGTTCTTGTCTCGGACCTTCTCAATCAACTCCAGTTCCTTCACCATCATAGAGGACATGTGTACTCATTTTTTGCTCAATGCATATGCTACAACATTAGTCTTACCAGGATGGTATAACAACTCAAAGTCGTAGTCCTTGAGGTATTCCATCCACCGTCTCTGTCGCATGTTTAGCTCATTCTGATCAAATAAGTACTTCAGACTCTTATGATTGCTAAAAACTTAGAATTACGAGCCATACAGATAATGCCGCCACGTTTTGAGAGCAAAGACAAATGCAGCTAATTCCAAATCATGAGTGGGATAGTTCTTTTCGTGCACCTTTAATTGTCTAGATGCATAAGCCACCGGTCTTCCCTCTTGCATCAGAACACAACCTAGACCTTGATACGATGCATCATAGTATACTTCAAATGTCTTAGCCGTATCTGGAATTGCCAAGATTGGAGCTCTAATCAACCTTCTCTTCATCTCCTCAAAGCACCTCTCACAACCATCCGTCCAGGAAAAAGGCCGATCCTTCCGGGTAAGTTGCGTCATTGGACTCACCAATTTCAAAAAACCCCTCCACGAATCTCTGATAATATCCTGCCAGTCCTAGAAAACTTCTCACCTCTGATACTGTTTGTGGTCGCTCCCAATTCATCATTGTCTCAATCTTTGTCGGGTCAACTGCAATACCTTGCGCAGAGATTACATGGCCAAGAAACTGAACTTCTTCCAGCCAAAATGGTGCTCTCTGAGTACATCTAGCACCACCCGCAGATGCTCAGCATGTTCCTCCCGGTTCTTAGAGTAAATAAGAATGTCGTCAATGAATACTACAACAAACTTATTTAACCACGGTCGGAAAATTCTATTCATGTAGTCCATGAATATTGCCGAGGCATTGGTCACTCCAAAGGGCATCACCAAGTATTCATAGTGACCATAACGCAATCTAAAAGCAGTCTTCTGGACATCTTCTGGTTTGACCAAGATCTGATGATACCCGGATCGTAGATCGATTTTAGAAAATATCCCTGCTCCCCTTAGCTGGTCCAGTAAGTCATCAATAATGGGCAGTGGATATTTATTCTTGATCGTCAACTTATTTAGTTGACGGTAATCCACACATAGTCTTAAGCTCCCATCCTTCTTCTTGACTAGTAGCACTGGAGCTCCCCACGGCGACGCACTAGGTCTAATAAACCTTTTCTATAGTAGGTCTTCAATCTGCTTTTTCAGTTCAGCCAACTCCGCTGGTGCCATTCTATATGGGGTCATCGACACTGGCCTGACTCCAGGTACAAGATCAATGGTGAAGTCGACGTCCCTGCTCGGAGGTAACCCAGTCACTTCATCTGGAAACACATCGGGGTACTCATCTACTACTAGTATACTTCTGATCTGATCCAATGTACTATTTTTCTGTGACGCATCACAATCATAAAACATGAAGATCCATCCGCCTCCTCTTGACTAACCTCGCGAGTAGAGATCAGTGTTAACCCGTCAGCTTCTGGGAATACTATGCTGCGCCGTCTACAATCAATTATGACGTGATTGTTTGACAGTCAGTCCACGCGCAGTATTACATCCAGACCCTCCAATGGCAAGCAAATGAGGTTCACTTTGAACCTGTGTCCTGCCACTTCAATAGAACAACTGATACAGACTAAGTTGGTAGATACTTGCCCTGATGCAGGTGTCGAGACTGCCAGTTCACACCCCAAATCACGAGCTACTAGTCCAAGCCTGCTTACACATTCTTGGGAGATGAACGAGTGAGTAGCACCTAAGTCAAACAAAACCAGAACACTGTTATCAAACAATAAACATTGGTCCAGTATGAGGTTACCTGACTGAGTGGCCTCAGTACTAGTCAATGCGAAGACTCTCCCAACAACTTTAGGCCGATCGGTTAACACCTTCTGATGTTTCTGCTGCGGTAATGTTCCTATGGCTGTCTTCTTATTGGGACATTGACTCGCATAATGCCCTATCTGCTCACATTTATAGCACTTCACATGTTCTGTGTTACCACTTGAACTACCTACGGCTCTAGTACAATTTATGCGAAGATGTGCACCCCCACAGTTATAACATCGTAACCCTGGAGAGGACGGTTGCGGCTTGCTATATGGTGTCTTTTGTGACTTAGTCTCTGAGGTACTCTTTTGCGTCTTCGCGACCCAATTGGGCCTTGTCTCTAACTCCTCCACGGTTCTGGCCTGCTCTACCAGAACGGGAAACTCCCTGATTCGCAGCGGCATAAGGAATCTACGTAGCTCATGCCTCAGACCTCCCTCAAATTTGCGACAGCGCCACTCCTCCGTGATCGTCTGCAAGTAGAATCTCGCCAAATACTCAAAGCGATCAATATAAGCCTGCACAGGTTTATTTCCCTGCTATAAGGTAAGGAACTCCGCCTCTAGAGCATGTTTAGCCGAGTCTGGCAAATACTTCTCCAAAAATCTGGTCCTGAAGTTTGTCCAGTTCACCTCCTCCTGGCGGGTCTGCATTTGCTGCATCATTCCCGTCCACCAATACTCTACATCGCCCACCAGCAGGAAAGTGGCAAAAGTCAGTTGTTGTGCCTCAGTACACGCCAGCACTCAGAATATTTTCTCACACTCCCTGAGCCAAGCATTGGCCTCATCAAGAGTAGCTTTGTCGCTGAACTTTGACGGCTTATGCTTCAACACATCTTCCATAGTCACTGGTCTAGTTGGTGGAACCATAGCCCTAGGTTGCGCTGCAACAAGCTGCATAGCGTCAACCATCCTATGGATTGCCTGTGCAATCTCGTTAGCGCCAGAATCGTTCCTTCTCCTCCTATTTGCCATAGCCTGAATGCGCCACATATTAACTGATAAATCAAACAACTTATATTTCAATTTCATACCAAGACAAAACAACACATACACACATCAACGCGACAAGCTCACTCCACAAAGATCCCATGAAATCATTGAAATCACGGCTCTAATACCAAACAAATAGGGTGAGCTCATTTAAATAAAACCAAACAAATATCATAAATAAGTACATCATCTCAATGTTATAACTCGGGTTAGTATTTTGCCTTTATCATTAGTTCTCCATTTCCAACAGATGCTTTAGACGTCTAACATTTCTATACCCTTTAGGTGAGATCAATGATCAATCTTTGCTGCACGAGTGTCTACTCACCCCTCCGACAACAGGCCACCACCTGATAGTCCACGCGTGGGAATAACTTTGCCACAACATCTCACATCATGACACCTAGTGGAGCTCCCCCAAAAATACATAAGTTCGTAGTTGTTCCAAGACTACCAAAAACTCTATCAGATGCACTGAAGAGCGCAATCACCTTAAACCTCGTCGTACGAGCCACAACTCGCACACTCCACCGGACTTCCTAAACCACCAGGCTACAACCAAAAGTGGCCACGTGTTTCCCCAATACATGATGCACTCGTAACTGGGCCCCCAGCCAAAGCATCATGAACATCACCTAAAGTTGTGTAGAAATCCTCCTCACGCACAAACACTACACCAAAACCGCCTGGCGCGCATCTCACACCGCTAGGCACCAAGTGCCTACCATTGCTTCTGTTGCTCCACTTCCGCTTGGCAGAACCCACAATGTCGCCAGGTGCCATATGCACGTCCAATGGCCCCTACCATTGTTTTGGGTATCTATCGCCTGTTGGTAGCTATCGCCTGACGGTCCAATCCAACCCCGCCAAGCGCTACACCAATAATGCAACTTACTAGTTTATGTATTCCAAAACACAGGTTCTAATGAACCAACATTCAAGACATGCAATCCCAAAATACAAATATATGTGTTTAATCATAGTAAACTTAACATTCAAAATTCGTGAATACCCCATTGCAGTCTCATCTAAGATGAGTTAAATTTCTTAACTTTTTTATATTATATATATATATATATATATATAATAATTATACTTTAATTATTTCTAATATCAAAACCAAATTATATATATATATATATATATATATATATAACAAATAAATAAAACCATGATATTAATATTAACCGTTAACGAATATAAATTCATATATTCGTTTATATACAATTTCACATACAATTATTAAATCATACCTTTACGTGAAAAATGGTAGCAAAGAAGAAAAAAAAAGAAATCAACTCCCGTGGTTATAACCAAACAATTGCTATTGCACCAATTACTAAAATAATGCACTTTTATTTATCAAACACTAATGTACCAATCAAATTAAAGTGTGATATATAAAACCAAGGGAAAACTATTCATCACGTGAGAATAACCCATGAGAAAAGTTAACAATTAAATCATCTCTCTTATCATCATCATTACGTGATTAAAGGTACACCTAACCATAATGGAATAAAAAGGAAAGAAAAGATTGCTACGAGAATGCTAAGAAAATGGTAAAGAAAAGGGAGAAAGTTCATTTATGTGTAAGTGGACCCCATTATTTCTTCCCGCCACCAAACCTATTAAATAACTTAGTATGAAAATGAAGAAAAGTTGCATCACTAATAAAATAAGGAAAAAAACATCCTAAGGGTCCCACGAAAAAGTTATGGTTCACATTTTTATCCTATAATCCAACTCCTCTAGGCATGTTTCAACGCTAAATAAAACGTTTGCAAGGATGATGGAATAAAATATGGCATGAACGAGGAAAGGCAAATTGGAATACATCTCGTGATTCTTATGCAGCAGGAAAATAGGTGGTGTGGAATATGAGGAAACGAAACGAAACCAGGCGACTCGTCTCACGTGACTCCTCTGCAACACCAAGAACTAAACTGATTCTAACTTGCGCGACCACGTAAACAATCCCAAAATCAGCAACCCTGCACCAGCTTTTAACATCCCTACAACTCCCGAACACTTGAGAGAATCACTTCCACGCACCGTATTCCTTTTCTTATAAAAGAAACATCCAACTAGGGCTAGGAAGTGGGTTGATTTCCATAACGTATATAGCATTAGGAATCCCTCAAAGCCACACATATCAGCAAAGAAGATAGGATACCTGAGCATCCTCATCTCACATAAAAGAAATTTTCACTACCTATTAAACAACAAGGATCATGGCAATGGAACCATGTGTTCCATTCGCGGGATATGCACACCCACACAACATATAACAACCAAAGTAAAAGTTACAACCCCAACACTAGTTTACAGAAAGAAACAATAACCGTGCAACACCAATCACCAATTCAATCACGTAGACAGTAATACATATGGACAATCACAACTCATCCAAACCCCTCACAATCACGAGCAATCCACTTTTACGCATCAAACAACAACGAGAAAAGAAAAGAAAGAAGCCTTCAAACAAAAACAGAAAACAAATTTAGCTCCCCTAACCTGTAATTTCTGCACTAACTTTGCGCCAACTTTAATCTTCGCCCAACCTTCTAACGCCTTCCTAACTCAACTCTTTTAGGGTTCTAAACTCTCTGATAATAGCCACACGAAATTAACCTAGTCCCCCTTCTCTTTTTAACCCTAAAATAATTTTTAATAAAATAAAAACGAAAATAATTGAAATCCTATACTCAATTTCTGTCCTTAAAGTCTAATTAAGACTCATAACTCCCTTGTCTGTGTCTAGATTCGTAGAATCTCACCTCCAACTCTTCACCTACTCTAATTCTTATCTAAGAAGGCAAAAATTAAATATTATGATTTTGCTCTACACAAGGTTCGTACACACAACATTATCAAGTTAATGCACAACCAACTCAACCAATTCCTGTTTCGTGATAATTTCTATAAATCTAGAAATGTATACTCTCTTATCACGCCCAACCCATCATAAAAATAATAAAATTAATTAATTTACACAATTGTCATACATAGGACTCAAACCCAAGTCCTTTCACACAACCAAGTACTCTCAACCATTTGAGCTAGTACTTTTTCACATCATAAAGGTTAACATTCATTGCCATAAAGGCTTCCACCACCCGCATTTATTAAATAATTATTTATTTAATTATTTAAATTCCTCGGGACTTACAGTAGGCACCAACACAAGACTAATGAGCGATGTGATGAGCGGAATGCCTAAATGAGAAGATATTGTGGTGAGAGAGAAACGAAAATAACGAAGGAAAGGCATTTTAGGTTGAGTGTTTTCAGAAATCTAGTCTATTTGAAAACAAGGAAATGAATTTTATTGCATGGTTTTCAACACTTACTAGAGGTTACATAAAAACTCTGATCGTTAGCAGGGGTAGTTATTACTGGAGGTTAACATAATCGTTGGTAATAAACCCCTATTAAAATTAATATTTTTTGTAGTGATTGGTGTTTTCAATTTGATATATTTTTTTCTTTTTTGTGAAAGTTTTTTAACTTTTTTACTAATTTTTACTATTTACAATTTAAATAATTAATATTTTATATATAAAAAATGCAAAAAAAAAATTACAAGAAAGAAAAGGCCAATACTAGGATAGAATTTGTGTTCTCAAATTTGAGAAATTCCATCTCATGGTAACACTTTTTTAATTATTTTTACTATTTTTAACTATTTAAAATTTAAATAATTGATATTTTTTGTGTAAAAGTTGCTCAAAATTTCACAACAAACAGGTTGGTAGATACACAGATGTGATTAATTTCTAAAATTTAAAAAATTCAATTTTTAGGTAACAATTTTTCAATTTTTTTCCTACTTTTTACTATTTACAATCTATATAATTCATATTTTCTACATAAAACTTGCTCAAAATTTCAAAAGAAACTCCTTGGCTAATACTGGAAGGGGATTATTGGTGTTTTGAAATTTGATAAATTTCTTCTTTTTGTGACACTTTTTTAATCTTTTTACTAATTTTTACTATTTACAATTTCAATAATTTGTATTTTATATATAAAAATTGCAAAAGTATTCAAAAGAAACAAGTAGGCCAATACTATGATAGGATTTGTGTTATCAAACTTGAAAAATTCCATCTCCTGGTAACACTGTTTCAATTCTTTTTAATATTTTTAACTATTTACAATTTTATTAATTGATATTTTGTGTGTAAAACTTGCTCAAAATTGTACAACAAACATTTTGACGGATACATAGATGGGATTAGTTTCTGAAATTATAAAAATTCAATCTCTAGGTAACAATTTTTCAATTTTTTTAACTACTTTTTAATACTTACAATTTAAATAATTCATATTTTCTACATAAAAATTGCTCAAAATTTGACAAGAAACTCGTTGGCCATTACTCAAAGGATATTATTTGTGTGATGAAATTTTAAAATGTCTTCTTTTTGTGACACTTTTTTAATTATTTTTACTATTTTTAACTATTTACAATTTAAAAAATTGATATTTTACGTATAAAAATTGCACAAATTTTCACAACAAATAGGTTGGCAGATACTCAAATGGGATTTGTTTCTGAAATTTAAAAAATTCAATATCTAGGTATTAATTTTTCAATTTTTTTCCTAACTTTTACTTCTTAAAATTTAAGTAATCATATTTTCTACATAAAATTTGCTCAAAATTTCACAAGAAACTCGTTGGGCAATACTCAAGGGGGATTATTCGTGTGATGATATTTGAAAAATTCTTCTTGTTTTGGCACTTTTTAATTTTTTTTACTAATTTTTACTATTTACAATTTAAATAATTGATATTTTACACATAAAAATTACAACAAAAATCACAAGAAACAAGTTGGCGAATACTAGAATAGGATTTGTGTTGTTGTTAAATTTGTCAAATTCGATCTCATGGTAACACTTTTTTAATTCTTTTTACTATTTTTAACTATTTACAACTTAAATAATTGATATTTTATATATAAAAATCGGTCAAAATTTCATAATAAACAGGTTTGCAGATACTCAAATGGAAATAGTTTCTGAAATTTAAAAAATTAAATCTCTAGCTAACAATTTTTCAATTTTTACCTACTTTTTACTACTTAAAATTTAAATAATTCATATTTTTTACATAAAAATTGCAAAAAATTTCACAAGAAACCCGTTGGCCAATACTGAAAGGGGATTATTGGTATTATGAAATTTGAGAAATTTCTTCTTTTTGAGACAATTTTTTAATTTGTTTACTAATTTTTACTATTTATAATATAAATAATTGGTTTGTTATATATAAAAATTGCAAAAAATTTAACAAGAAACTAGTTTGCCAATACTAGGAAAGGGTTTTTGTTCTTAAATTTGACATATTCGATCTTTTGGTAACACTTTTTTAATTCTCTTTACTATTTTTAACTACTTACAATTTAAATAATTGATATTTTATGTATAAAAATTGCTCAAAATTTCACAACAAACAGGCAGATACTCAGATGGGATTACTTTCACCAATTTAAAAAATGTAATCCCTAGGTAACAATTTTTATATTTTTTTCCGACCTTTTACTACTTACAATTTAAATAATTCATATTTTCTATTGAAATATTGCTCAAAATTTCACCGGAAACACCTTCGCCAATACTCAAAGGGGATTATTGGGTATTTTGAAATTTGATAAATATATTTTTTTTGTGACACTCTTTTAAGTTTTTGACTAATTTTTACTATTTACAATTTAAATAATTGATATTTTATATATAAAAAATGCAAAAATTTTTACAAGAAACAAGTAGGCCAATACTAGGATAGAATTTGTGTTCTCAAATTTGACATATTCCATCTCATGGTAATACTTTTTTAATTCTTTTTAGTATTTTTAACTATTTACAATTTAAATAATTGATATTTTGTGTATAAAAGTTGCTCAAAATTGCACAACAAACAAGATGGCAGGTACAAAGATGGGATTAATTTCTGAAATTATAAAAATTCAATCTTAGATAACAATTTTTCAATTTTTTTTACTTTTTACTACTCACAATTTAAATAATTCATATTTTCTACATAAAAATTGCCCAAAATTTCATAAGCAAGTCATTGGTTAATACTCAAAGGGGATTATTGGTGTTATGAAATTTGAAAAACTTCTTCTTTTTGTGACACGTTTTTAATTTTTTTACTAATTTTTACTATTTACAATTTAAATATTTTATATTTTAAATATAAAAATTGCAAAAAGTTTTATAAGAAACAAGTAGGCCAATACTAGGATAGGATTTGTGTTCTCAAATTTGATAAATTCCATCTCATGGTAACACTTTTTTATTTGTTTTTATTATTTTTAACTATTTACAATTTAAATAATTGATATTATATATGTGTGAAAGTTGCTCTTCACAACAAACAGGCTGGCATATACACAAATGGGATTAGTTTCTGAAATTTAAAAAATTCAATCTCTAAGTAACAATTTTTCACTTTTTTTCCTACTTTTTACTAATTAGAATTTAAATAACTCATATTTTCTACATAAAAATTGCTCAAAATTTCACAAGAAACAAGTTGGTCAATACTACGATAGAATTTGTGTTCTTAAATTTCACAAATTCCATCTCCTAGAAACACTTTTTTAATTCTTTTTACTATTTTTAACTATTTACAATTTAAATAATATATATTTTATGTACAAAAATTGCTAAGAATTTCAAGACAAACAGATTGGTAGATACTCAGATGGGATTAGTTTCTGAAATTTAAAAAATTCAATCTCTGGGTAACAATTTTTCAATTTTTTCCTACTTTTTACTACTTACAATTTAAATAATTAAGCTTTTGTACATCAAAATTGCTCAAAATTTCACAAGAAACTCCTTGGCCAATACTCAAAGGGAAATATTGGTGTTTTCAATTTGATAAGTTTCTTCTTTTTGTGACAGTTTTTTAACTTTTTTACTAATTTTTACTATTCAAAATTTAGATAATTGATATTTTATATATAAAAAATGCAAAAAAAATTTACAAGAAACAATAGGCCAATACTAGGATAGAATTTGTGTTCTCAAATTTGAGAAATTTCATCTCATGGTAACACTTTTTTAATTCTTTTTACTATTTTTAACTATTTAAAATTTTAAGAATTGATATTTTATGTGTAAAAGTTGCTCAAAATTTCACAACAAACAGGTTTGTAGATACACAAATGAGATTTTCTGAAATTTAAAAAATTCAATTTTAAGGTAACAATTTTTCAATTTTTTTCCTACTTTTTACTATTTACAATCTATATAATTCATATTTTCTACATAAAAGTTGCTCAAAATTTCACAAGAAAGTCCTTAGCCAATACTCAAAGGGGATTATTGGTGTTTTGAAATTTGATAAATTTCTTCTTTTTGTGACACTTTTTGAATTTTTTTACTAATTTTTACTATTTACAATTTAATTAATTGATATTTTATATATAAAAAATGCAAAAATATTTTACAAGAAACAAGTAGGCCAATACTAGGATAGGATTTGTGTTCTCAAATTGGACAAATTCCATGTCATGGTAACACTTTTTTAATTCTTTTTACTATTTTTAACTATTTACAATTTAAATAATCGATATTTTATGTGTAAAAGTTGCTCAAACTTTCACAATAAACAGATTGCTAGATACACAAATGTGATTAGTTTCTGAAATTTAAAAAATTCAATCTCTAGGTAACAATTTTTCAATTTGTTTTCCTACTTTTTGCTATTTATAATCTAAATAATTCATTTTTTCTACAGAAAAATTGCTCAAAATGTCACAAGAAACTCTTTGGCCAATATTCAAAGGGGAATATTGGGGTTATGAAGTTTTTGTGATTGAGTTAACCAGTATAAAAACAGTTGTGCAGTTCTCTTTCCCTCATCTCACTCACTTTGAAACTCTTTAAAAACTCAAGAAAACCAAGCAATTTGATGTTTCGTGTGATTTAATGCGTTCTTGTGTAATCTGAGATTGTATAGTTGTTAAAAACATTGATTGGAACAAGTCTTGTATGTAAAAGATTGTTGTTTAAGTTGAATTTGTAAATTCTACATTCTGCATATATCTCTAGTAATTTAGCCGACTGATTTGTCTTTTTAACGATTGTTTTATAGCTTCAAGAACAAATTATTCTGTTGTTTTATATTTTAATCAACTGAAAGTGTACTGGTCTACAACATTTACATCCAAACTTTCTAGTCTATTAGATTCAATTGAAAAGAGGTTTAAGCTTTTGAAAAAGTTTTATAAAGTCAATTCAACCCCCCTTTCTTGGCTAAAATCATCATTTCAAAACTAACAATTGGTATCTAGAGTAAGGTTCTTGAAAGGTATTCAAGTTTGATAAAAAACTTTTGAAATGGCTGAAAGTAAACTCCCTTTTATTGAAGGTGCCTTTATTCATAGACCACCTATATTTTGTGGCCTAAACTATCAGTTTTGGAAAATAAGGAAGCAAATTTTCATTGAATCTATAGACAAAGGAATTTGGGATGCAATAGTTAATGGACCATATACTCCTAAATGTGTTGTTGAAAATAACCAGATGGACAAGCCTTGGAGTGAATGGACTGATGAAGAAAGGAGAAGAGCTCAATATGATTGCAATGCCAAGAATATCATCACTTCCTCTTTGAGTATGGATGAATTTTTTAGGGTCTCCCAATGTAAGAATGCAAAGGAAATGTGGGATGTCCTAGAGGTTACACATGAGGGGACGAATGAAGTGAAGAGAGTAAGGAATTATGCCTTGATTTAAGATGCAAAAAGGAGAGTCCATAGCTGAAGTTCAAAAGAGGTTCACTCACATAGTTAACCATCTCATGGGTCTAGGCAAAGAATTTAACAAAGAGGAGCTAAACATCAAAGTGCTTAAGTGTCTTGATAGAAATTGGCAACCAAAGGTGACTGCCATATCTGAATCCAAGGATTTGGCAAGCTATTTGGCAAGCTAAGAGAGCATGATATTGAAATGCAAAGGCTAAGTGAGCTTGAATCAAGTGAGAAAAAGGTAAAAATCATAGCCTTGAAGGCTAGCTCCAAGAAAAGTGATGAAACCGAGGAAGAGACTGCTGAATCAAGTGATGATGAGAACTTGAATCTACTAGTCAAGAGGTTTGGAAAATATCTCAAGAGGAAAGGCAACAATGGTAATCAAAGGAGGTACATTTCTAAACTAAATGATTCAAGTAATTCTTCTAAATTATCATGTTATAATTGTGGAAAGCAAGGACATATCAAGATTGAATGTCCTAATGTTAACAAAGAGAAGGAGAAGGTTGATGATAGGAAAAAGGAGAAAAAGGCCAGGGAAAGATGTGCCTATATAGCTTGGGAGGACAATGATGATTCAACAAGCACTTCATCTCAAGAAGGAAGTGAGGAAGAAAATTTATGCCTCAACATCAAGAATGTGTTGCTGGTAGAAGGGCTGAAACATAATTTGATAAGTATAAATCAATTATGTGACAAAGGCTTTAAAGTCGTGTTTGAACCAAATAATTGCTTTATATATGATGCACATGGTAGTATTGTTGTGATAGGAAAAATAGTCAACAATATATATCTACTTGATCTGCATCATGCATCATTTAGCATGCATTGTTTGCTTACAAAAGAGGATGACACTTGGTTATGACATAGGAGACTCTGTCACATACACATGCAACATTTTAATCGACTAAATAGAAAACAATTAGTTGAAGGACTACCAAAACTCAAGTTTGAGAAGGATAGAGTCTAAGAAACATGTCAAAAAGGAAAACAGACCAAGGTCTCTTTTAAACCCAAAAATTTTGTTTCAACTGAAAGACCTATAGAGATGCTTCACATTGATCTATTTGGTCCATCTCGAACCATGAGCCTTGGTGGCAATCTTTATGCATTAGTCATAGTTGATGATTTCTCTAGGTACACATGGACTTTGTTCTAATGATGAAGGATTATGTTGTTTTCTTTTAAGAATATTGAATATGGTGTGAGTTGGTTAAGAAAGCTAAGTGAAATCCCCACTGGACATTAAGATAGCAAACTATCTAGATGTGAAGGTTCCTTTCACAAAGCTCAAGAGAAGAAGATGATGGATTTATTAAAAAAAAAGGAAATGGAAAGCACATAAACCATAGAAAACCAAGAACAATTAAAGGAAGAAGAAAACATAAAATGGAAAGGAAAGAAATGGTAAAAATGTGAGAAGCACGCCACTACAAGGCTAGGC
>Ga0214544_1009126_pt1 | contig 15810 bp, 5 predicted proteins | sample CNSS3metaG_FD_160074 | JGI IMG/M metagenome (GOLD analysis project Ga0214544, IMG submission 160074) | Root nodule microbial communities from cowpea collected in UCLA plant growth center, Los Angeles, California, USA - CNSS3 | ecosystem: Host-associated > Plants > Roots > Nodule | place: USA...
TCAATTGGAAAAATAGCAGATAAAGATGACTTGTAGAAAGACAAAGTTTAACAACAGAAACTGAAAATTACAAATAAAAAACATTTTGTATTAATTAATGCTTTAATTAACAAGTCAAATTTCTTTCATATATAACTCATAAAACCTTATATAATACAAATAGTGATGGTTATGAGAAGAGATATGTTAATAGATATCATGATGCATGTTTAATTGAAAAAAAAAATATAATAAAGATGATTTGTGGAAGGACAAAGTTTAACAAGAGCGATTATTAAGATGAGAATCCAACAAAATTAGAAGAGATGATTAAAAACATCGTGTGTATAAAAAATAATAAAAGATAAATAAAATGAAACTATAATGTCACCGAGTTTTCTTTTGAATCAGAACATCACTGTAAGCTCTCACAATTGTTTTTTCATAAGTCAAAAGTGAAATTGACTCAACCCAATATATGTATGTTAAAGATGTGGGTCTTTCTTCCTGCACCTTTAAAATTTCTTTTACACCTCTGAAATTTATTTAAATTCCAAAAAAAAATCCATTGACCATTAAAGTAAAGTCATGGATATCACACTCCCAAAATTACTTTCAGATGTCGACTTTCGAAACTCAAAATATATTACTGGAAGTCGACGTCCGAAAGTCAAAATATATTACTAGAAGTCAACTTTCAGAAGTCAAAATATATTACCGGAAGTTTCCTTCCTGAAGTCAAAATATAATATCGGAAATCGATTTTCAGAAGTCAAAATATATTGCCGGACAATTTTCGAAAGTCAAAAATTATTATCAAAAGTCAACTTCTGAAAGTCAAAAATATATTATCGGAAGTCGACTTTCGAAAATCAAAAAATATTACTGGAGTCAACTTTCGAAAGTCAAAATATATTACCGCGAAGCCCATTCTCGAACTTCCTGCATCGCCACTCCTCATCGAGTGGTAAGGTGTAGAAACGGCTGAGGTGTTTGAACCTCTCAGCATACTCTGCTACTGTCTTCCCTCCCTGGGTCAACTGGAGGAATTCCACCTCCTTGGCGTACCGGATGTTGTTAGGAAAGTACTCGGATAGGAATCTCCCTGAAAGTTTCCCATGACACTAGCTCATCCCTCTCCTCCAGGATGGATCTGGTGCTGCTCCACCAATGCTCCGCCTCTCCCGTGAGCATGTACACAGAGAACGCCAACCTGTTCTATGCAGGGCACATCTTCGCATCATAGATGCGCTCCAGGTCCTTCAGCCATTGGTCTGCGGCGTCAGGACTAGTCTTCCCGTCAAACTTCGCCGGGTGGTGCTTCAGAAAGTCCTCCAGGCTCCACTCCCTGACTGTAGGTCGTGGTTCAGGACCAACCACAGGGGTAGCCGCCCTGTTCTCCTCCAGCTGGCGGAGGGCCTCCATATGCTGCCGATGAGCATCCTCAGCAGCTAACCTCGCAGCCTCCATCTGCTACATCACTGCCTGCTGCTATTCAAGCGACGCCGTCTGTCGCTGCATGGATGTCTCATATTGCTGCATCATCGCAGCACTCTGCTGTGCCATAGCTGCTACCATCACCTCTATGGCTCTAGCGATATCTGGTGCGTCCCCCTGGGATGATTGAGAAGCTCGACGAGGAGGTGCCATAGTCCACTGGCACACAGAAAATCACTTGGTTAGACTTGATAAAGGCAAGAATTTTTAACTGAACACTCAGAGATACACAGAGAAAGCTAAGCGGACAACCCAAGTCCACAAAACTAAGGAATGACTGCTCTGATACCATAAATGTAACGTCCCATTTAATTTATAAACGCAATTAAAGGAGACACCACACATAAGATAGCATAACAACGCAGTCCTAGGGTTCTCAACATCACCCCTACAAAACTAGGCACACCACGATGCCAACAAAAAGCAGGGTAACGGTTTATCTAAAAGTTTACAATCTAATAACCACGAATACAGGGGCCACAACCCTAAGGAAAACATGAAAGGAAGAAGTATAAGATCCAGCCCAGGTGGCTAAGTAGCGGAATCGCCATTCCGTTGTGGACCACAAGAACCTCGCCCATCTGCTCCCATCAACCAAGTTGATGATCATCGCAAGGAAGAACAACCACATACAACACAACCATGCAACAAAACGGGTAAGCTAGAGCCAACAACATATTCATCATACAGTCAAATATATTTTCATCATCTCATATCCATATAACAACCAAACATGTTATGACTCCTCATTCAATACACTACGACTCGACTCGACTCGTCCTGATACGTATAACTTGGTCGGATTCAGCGGATGCTTGCACTTGTGGTGGATACCTCTGCTCAACCCCGAGCTGCTCGATCTTGAGCCATGTAATACAAGTGTTACGATGAATCAAATTTCCCTCACCATAAGGTTAGCCCTTAATGGATTTCAGGCCTCCTGCTACTCTCACCACAAGAGTCAGTCCACTCTAGGTGAGACTAACTGGCTCCTCAGAGTGTCAGGATACAACCTTACCTTAAATCCTTACCTAGCTATACAGATGGGGCACCACCATGGACACCCACTAATAGGGGCCATGGGATTACGTCCCGACCACTGAAGCACAACCCTGAAAGTCTCACCTAGAGGCCCCAAGGAATTTACGCGCTGACACGGACCAACATTCATAATTCAGAAATAAGAGAATATTAAAGTCATGTTTACAATTCCATACCCATCCATGAGGTTTATTCCTCATACGCATCACATTTTGAATCCATACATCTGATCATCACCATCCCGTGAGTCTAGGGTCTCATCTCATGTCAATACCATGTTCCTTTAGTTCCAAACCACTCAATCATCCCTCATGTCAAGTTCATACCAAACTGTCACACACAATTCACAAATCATGCCAAGCATACATAACATTCCCTTATATACATGTTTCTCATCATACCATTCATTTCCAAACCAGTATTAACCATCCAAGAACAACCAAGCATCCAAACAGCACATGGTCTCGCACAGCCCCTCGCTCAGGGCTAAAGGGTCTCGCTGAGGCGAGATGCACTCGCTCAGGCGAGTCCCTCTCCGCCTAGGTGAGGGCTCAAGAAAGGGGCAGGAGCACACGCGGGATCTCGCTTAGGCGAGACCCCTCTCGCTTGGGCGAGGTGCTCGTTCGCCCAAAACGTTGAGTTGGTCGCCTGGGCGACCTTTCGCGCAAAAGTCTCAGGCGAGCTCCCGTTCATCTCGCTTAGGCGAGACTGACTCGCTTGGGCGAGATTAACAGGTCTCGCCACTGATCTTCGCTGTACTCAACACAGTTCATGTCCAAACAACAACCCAAATCATGCCATACACTCACAATCGCACATACACTCGAAAAATTACAGAACACCATCAAAACTAACAACATGGCATCAGATAGTAGGGTTCTAGCTTCCCTTACCTGGGAATAGCTAGCAAAACGACCCGACGCGCCCTTTATACTGAACACACGAGCACAGCAACTCAAAGAGCGAACGTAGAGCTGAAAAGATGGCTGAACAGAAGCACGATATGGTCACTAGGAACCCTAGCTGGGAAAAGAACGAAATGAGCAATAGAAACAAGTATGGGCTTGCCACAACACTTACATGGAGTAGGAAAACAACTTCGAACTAGCTCGAAGACGACAGAACCCTAACCCTAGTAGAGCGTCCCGTGGGAGCAAGGGGATGACGACTGGTTCTTTTCTGAAAGTGAATGAAATGTGGAATTAGGGCAACACGAAGGGTTCTTATATCATGGGCCAGCCTTTTAGGCCCACTGCTGCAGGGTAACCCTAAAGATTAAGATGGCAGAAATAAAAGGGGCCTTACATTTCCTACCCGTTGCGGGTTTTATCTGCGGGTACAGATTTTTTTGATATCCCTAATTATAATCAAATATAATATATATGATATAATTAGTTATTTTGTTTACTTTTCTGTTTAGTTAGATTCTGAGACCCTTGAAAATTCTAAAAAGTTCATGTTGTATCTTGGGAGATTTTGCGCAATACACCACATATAAGTCCTTAAGAGCAGTGAATCTACACGCCTCAATAAGTCTTTTGTTCATGATTTTGTCAACTACTACAACAATCTTAAGGACTTATGCCTGACAACAACAACGACAACACATCCTCAACGGAGAATCCAAATACTATTTTCAGAGCTCATACAGTCTTTGTGAAACTTTTTCCGGATATGTCCAAAATTGAGGTATTCTCTGGACAGAACTTTCGACGTTGACAAGAACGTGTGTCTACCCTTTTAGACATGTACGGAGTTGCTACTGCTCTCACATCTTCAAAACCCAACTCCAATATCCCTTCAAAACAAGTTAAAGACTGGATTCATGCAAATAAGGTATGTCGACACACTTTACTTAGTGCATTGTCTAATGACCTGTTCGATGTGTACTGTTCATACAAGGAAGCAAAAGAAATTTGGGATTCTTTGATCCTCAAATATACTGCTAAAGAGTGGAATTATTTCCATTGATTATGTTAGGTTAGAACAAAATCTAGCAGATCCTCTGTCTAAACCAGTGGGAAGAAACATGATATTAGAAACATCGAGAGGAATGGGTCTTAAGCCACTTGCAAACAAGCAAGTGGTGGTAACCCAACCTTTGTGATTGGAGATCCCATGAATAAGGTTCATATGGGTAAAAACAAGTCACTTGTTAGTTCTGATAGCACTAAATTGATTTTAAATCAATTATGTCCATTCCTATTGTGTGTGTGAAAGTGCTAGAGACTGCATTTTTTAGAGGTTAAACCTTGTGATTAAATTCTCTATGGTGTAAGAATTTTAGTTTAAACAAAATTTTAATGATTTTCATATCCCTTATGGGTGGTGTATGATTTGCAACATACACTTGATGAAATCACCTATATAAGTGTCAAGAGAGGCCGCTTGTATGAGATTTTGGCATGATCTCTAGAGCACTCATGAATACCAGGCACGCGCGTGACCTAATAAGCACAACATAACGATAATAACAAGAATTATGGGGGTGTATTGTGATTGATAAACCGTTAACACATACTAAGTTTTTTGGTTCATATAGCTTGCTATACCAACTACACTATGTGTTAAGTTTCTCAATCTAGGACTGGTTCATATAGCTTGCTATACCAGCTCTGATGCATTACATCCTATGTGAGACCCCAGATTTTCTTCCTTAGTTCTTTCTATATCTTATCTTTTGCAATATGTGGGGATTGTTGAATATAATATTGCAAAAGGTATATATATTGCCTTTGGTAACAAAATCCGTTTGAGGTGCCTCCTTTTTAGTTGCCACAATATTCTGAAGCTATGCCCACACCTTTCGGAGCAGCACATAAAGTGGAGATATCCTTTCGTAAGCAAAGGGGTGGTTTGGCAATCCGTGACATGATGCTTATGAACGTTAAGGAGTTGTTGTTGTTTTTTCCGCAAGTTACGTGATTCATCTGCAAACCTTGATGGGCATATCTTAGATCTTTTATATTCTCTCCATGGGCCATGGTGTTAGATCCACTTTTCAACCTCTATAAATAGAGGCTTAAGTTCACCTCTGTAAACACAAAACTCACACTTCCTTACATTCTCTCTTGTTTCTCACTCTTTCCCATCTTATAGTTCTATTATAGTATCCTGGGTTATTTATTTACTCTTTCTTAAGAGATAGTCTTGCTAGATTTTGAGATCTTTAGAAATTTTGAGAAGTTCCTGTTGTATCATGGGGGCTTACGCAATACACCGCGGATAAGTCCTTAAGGGCAGTGAATCTATACGCCTCGAAAAGTCTTTTGTTTGTGATTTTGTCAACTACTACAATAGGAACTAATGATGTGGAAAGGACCAGGAAACATGCATTGATACAAGAGTATGACTTGTTCAAGATGCAACAAGGTAAACTTGTAAAAGACTCTCAGATGATCATGTATGTAAGTTTAAGTTGTAAAATATGAGTGTAATATAGAAGAGAATTAATTGTGTTCTTAGTATTTGTAGGCTTTTTGAAAGAGATATAGACATGTTAAACATATTTTGTTACTTGAAATTTTGTTGAAGATAATAAATTATAAATACATTTGAACCATTCAATAACAGAAGTATGTTTAAGGATAATTAGCTCTTAATATCTTAGGCATTTGCTCCAAGAATATAAATACCTGAAGTAGGTAAAACACTTGTTTAGACCTCTTTAAAAAGACCTAACAAAAGTATTAATATTCTTCTGTTAAATTAATTATAAATTATGTCTAAGAAAAAAGACCTAATTTTTCAGTACTAATATATCTCTATTAAATTATATATAAAATTTTGTATATATATATATATATATATATATATATATATATATATATATATATTAAATTAAGTGTAACTTTGTGTTTAAAAATAAAATAAAAATAAATTATTATCAATTTATTTTTATTGGTATTAAATTTTACAAGTTAACTTTTTTTTCGATAAATGATAATTTTGTTTAGAAATAAGAGAAGAATTATTTATCTTTTTTATCTTATAATTAAATTTGATTTTTATTTTTTTATTTTATCTCTCTGTAACTTCTCTCATATATTGATTTAATTCATTGTCTCTTCTTACTTTCTTCTATTATAGAGTTCTTCTTTTATATTTTTTTTTGCCTAGATTTATTTTTTGGTACTTAAAGATTTATGAGTTTCAAGAATTTTTCTAGATATATTTCGGCAAAGAACTAGAATTTTTTTTCTTAGATTTAATTGGAGAACTATCGATTAGGTTATGATTTAACCTTGGTTGATCATGCAGATAAAATATTTAATAAAATAAATCATGAATATAAATTCAAATTGGAAAAAGATATGAAAGTTAGTTATTTGAATTTAAATACAACAATTTAATAGATAGTTTTATATAAAAAATTCAAAAAAATAAATTTTAAATAAAATATATCGTTCTTAAATTTATTTTACACATTTCCAAAAGCCTTGGGCTGGGAGTTGAGTAAGTACAAGGTACCTATTATGAGGTGAAAATCGATGAAAAGATAGGATAAAAATAATTGTCAAATGAATGTAGATAGACAAGGATGTCAATAATATTTTTCCAAGAAAGTAGTAACTCAAAATTAAGAAAAATGTGCATTTTATGCAATCAAATTTTGTATTCTAAATTCGTGCAAATACACTTTTCGGGTCTTTTAGAGTCAACTCATCTAAAAGAAACAAATGGCTGAGACACCGTTGAATGTCTACGATTCCGAACTTAATATACTCATGAGCTTGATAACCAGAAACAGCTTGAAACCTATCACAAAAGTTTCCATATTGTGGCAACAAAAACTTTTCTATGGATTCTATTATTCCTTCCTTCAGTTCCTTATCAGAGACAGTCCATGTAGATTGAATTGTGCATGTCTCCTCAAAGTGCAGGTTGAACAAATGCAGTTTATCTTTCATTAAGTCCGCTACCACATCAGGTTCCGCCGACTCATACGTCTCGACCTTCAAAAACTCCACCATCATATTCCACGAACTTCTTAGATACAGGTTGGAGTTTTGTTCCACCTTTGCTCTGTTTTGCCGAAACCAATCATCGTCAAATTTCAAATCAAGCGTCTTCTGTTCTATGTAGCTGAGATTATTAATCATAAAAACATAGCCCAATGCGGGGTCAGCATAGTGGTCTTTAGACTTTATTTCCAACTCAGTCTCTAAGAACTCGATCATCCTTCCTATCACCACCCAAAATGAAGAATTTCCGATGCGGTAAGTTTGGCCAGCCCTTTGCTCTATCTTACCTTTACAAATTCTATGGATGTAGTCCATTGTTTTCTCAGTAATTGGATGAAGCCCTCCATCGGTAACAGGTGCCTGCACATTATTGGGATAAATACTATCCCAAAAGTTTAGCATATCCAGTATTTTTTGAATGTCTTTAAGATCACGTAAGAACGACGGTGTGTGTAAAAAGATCTGTGAGGTGAACTCCGGTAGCAGTTCGTCCAATGACTTCGACATTTTAGGGACAATGTTGAACAAAAGATTCGGCGAATAGCTGCTAGCTGTTATAGTGGTATCGGCAAAACTCACTAGACCAATCATCAGTTCCTTGCAAACCATTTCGAAGAAGACATCGACAGTGAAAAAGAGCCCTGAAAAGAGATAATTCAAGAGTCTCTTTTCGTTGGGAAACAGTACCTTCGAAGCTGCCTTGCACGTTTTTAACCAATTCTCAACGTCGTTATTGTTAGGCGTTTGAAATTGCAACCCAAGTTCCCGCAACCACTGTTCTAGAAACTCCCTACGCCATTTGATGTAAATGTCGCCGCATTCCACCATGAAATCGCCATTCACCATCAGCTCCGCGGTTTCCTTAAGGCGCCTCATAATTTCCGATGGAAGTGCATCCATCACCAAATTGACGTCAGGATTCGGTACTCCTTCCGGATCAACTAACACGTTTGTAAGGTATTTCTCTATGTGTCTACAAAACATGGGAACAGCCATCTCATTCTCCTTCTCAAGCTCCTCTATACAATTTATGAGCTGTTGTCCGATGATAAAACCATCATCAACGCTTCCATCTTGTGAAGGTGAATTTCTTTGAGTGAGTAAAGCAATCCCTGAATCATTAACATGAATGATTACTTGATTTTGGTCCTGGAGCGAAAGGTTCTCCCCGTCTGTGTCGCTCGGATGGTGACGAAGTTGGAGGAGGAAATAAATGAAACCCACTCCAACAGTGCCTAACCACCATTTGATCAACATGAGTTGTACTGTTAGACCTTCGCAGAAGAAATGTAGAAGATCGATCTGGAATCCAAATTGAGTGAGATTTGACAAGCCAAGCGACATGGTTGCAAAAGCAGCCCAAGAGATGACGCTGTATGCATCTGGTTTACCCTTCACCATGATATCAAACAAAAAGGAACAAATAGACGTGATTATAAGAACCAGAAATGCCAAATGAGATGCCAGCCGGAAAGAGATGGAACTTGACCTTGCCGGTGCGAACAAGACCGCTAAACAAATGATGAAACTGAAAACAATATAAAGAAGCATCTTCCACCAGCTCCAGTTTCCCAAAAAATGGTTGAAAGAGGAACCGAGAGCATAACAGAGCAGTCCAACAACAGATGAAGCGAGAGATACAATTCTCCATACCTTTGGTTTCTTCAGCCATCTCAGAATTTTGATGAGCAGGGCCATTGAATTCTTTCTCAAGTAAGAGAGAAAGGTTTGCATTCAGCCATTCACCCACCACGAACAGAAAGCCTGGATGAGAGAAACCCCTCACTGTAATGAAGATATTTAACGTAAAGTGTAACCAGGTTACTATTTTGGCCTAAAAGGAAACCAAAAGAAAAAAAAGAAAAAGACCTTTTTGACGTACAATGCCAACTTCATCTTCGTAGAACTTACTCCAAAGTACTTCAAATGAAATCTAAATTACGTTTTCCAGCGGCTCAAATGTTAAAAGAATTGTCTTAATCTATTTTCTATCGCAGCAAATGCAGTGTGCAATTATTTTTTCTGCAAAATACTAATTTATATTAACAGTCAAATAAAAAATTGTTCAATTTTAGAAAATGGAAAATCACATTTGTAATTAAAATTTTATAAAAACTAAAATCTCATTTTAAAAAAACTAAAGCAAAAAGAAAGTGAATTTAAACTAAAAAATTCGTACACAACTACACTCACTTAATCATACAGACCCACACGTTATCTGTGGGGTTTGGATGAACTTTTCGAGAAAAATACTTGTGAACTTTTTAAGGGTGTGTTCCATGAGAGGTGAACAACGGAAGAGAGTATGAAAATGAATTTGTTTAGATTTGGGTAGATGAATTTTTATGTTTTTTTAATGAATTTAGAGAGTAAAATAAGTAGATTTGAAGATAAAATTTATAAAAATTAGTGAGAAATTTGATTGGTATGATAATAAAATTAATTATAAAAATAGATAGAATTTGGAAGTTACCAAAATACTTTTGATGAAAAAAAAAATAATTTTGTAATTTGATATTATAAAAATAATTATAATTAATTAATGCAAATTAAAAAGATATTGAAATTTTATGAAATTTTAAAATAAAAAAAATTAAATTTTTATGAATGTAAAAAAATTTATCCAATTAAATTTTAAAAATAATTATACAAACTTATATAAATAAAGTTAAAAAAATTAATAAAAAAGTTAAAAAGAAGTTAAAAAGAGTAACTCAACTGCCTAACTTCACTGCAGTTAGCCACCACCTCTGAACAACCACAGTCCACCCCTTCATCTTCATCCTCGCCCATCACACTCAACCAACTCATCTTCTTCCTTTCCATGGACTCAACAAGAACATTTGTCATCTGCCTAACTTCACTGCGGTATCATCGCTGTTTTGAGAGGATAATCGCTGTTTTGAGAAGATAGATTAATTCATCCATCCCCAAATACACTCTTCCATATTCGCAAAGATTATTAAAAACAAACGCGCTAATATGTAAATCGTTCTCTCAGATACCATTAAACAGTGTCATTTCCAGAAAAGCTTAAAGGTTTTCAAGACAATCCGCAATTCAAATGATACTTCATAAAGCGTGTTGAGTTGATAAGGAAATGTTTCACTTGTGGGGTTCCCACTTTCACTTTCAGATAAAAATACTTGTGGACTCTGAAGGTTATAAGAAGAGTAAAATGTTAGAGATTTCACGAGTGTTCAGTTGAAAAAAATAAGTAAAGATGACTTGTAGAAAGACGAGTTTAACAACAGAATCTGAAAATAACAAAAAGAAAATTGTATTAATTAATTCTTTGATTAATAAGTCAAATTTCTTTCATGTATAAAACATAAAACCTTATATAACACAAATAATGAAGGGATATGTTAGAGAATCATTATGCCTGTTTAATTGAAAAAAAATAATAATAATAAAGATAATTTGTGGAAGGACAAAGTTTAACAAGAGATTATTAAAATGAGAACCATACAAAATTAGAAGAGATGATTAAAAACATCGTGTGTATAAAAAAATTATAAGATAAATAAGATGAAACCATGATACCACCGAGTTTTCTTTTGAATCTGAACATTACTGTAATGGCTCAATATTGTTTTTTCATCAGTCAACAGCCAAGTATACTAATCCCAACATATGTATCTGAAGATGTATATATGCTTTAAATGTTTAAGTATGATTTATTTTCTGTTAAATTTGAGAACGTTTCACTCCAGAATTCAATAAATTTAAATTGAATCTTTGCTGCTGTTAATTTTTAATTTATTTTTAATCTAGTAATATGGCCGTTAATGAGTTCACATGATATTTTATTTGAATTGTTATTATATATAATTTTATTATTTTATTTATTTTAAATTTTCGTAATTTATTATTTTAAAATTTTAAAATTTTAAAATTTATAAATTTAAAGTTTTATAATTTTAATTTTTTATGATTTTATAAAACATCAATAATAAGTATCGTATAAATTTATCAATAACCTACTGCCATTTACTATTCCAATAAAAAAAAGTATATAGCATTTCCAAATGTTTAGAATTAAAAACAATAAAATAATAAATTTAAGTTTAATTATCTAGTTCAAAATATTTCCAGTTTCAAGAAATCATTTACAATAATATTTTAAGTTTTGAAATTTCAAAAATCATTTAACTCATATATTATCGTAAATGATTTCAAAATGTCTATAGATATATTTAATAGAAAGCACACATTGTTATTTTTCTCGTTATATAAACTTCAATCTCTGCCAATTAGGACGAACCATAAAAATGTCATACTGTAACTTTTTTTAATTCATTATCAATTATATTGTATTTTTTTCACTATAATTGTATAAATAAATTTATTTACTATAATATAAAAATTTAATATAATTGTCATGATTATTTTTTTATCTTCATCTAACATATATTGGAGTTCAAAATATACAAGATGTATGTCAAAATTTTATTATTATGTTTATTATTTGTTCTTTGCGTCATTTTTATCAAGTAATGTATTATAACTTTTATTAATTTATAAAAAAGAGATTCATTAAAATTTTAAAAATTGAAATAAAAATACATTTAAAAAATATTTTAATTTGAATATTTATTTTCCTTTCATATTTTTTAAAAATATTTTTAATTTTTATTAACTATGTTTCATTAATGTTTGCAAATTTAATAAATGTTTGATTTTCATAAAATTTTATTTTCGTATGCTAATCTAAATTGTAAACAATTATAATTTATTTCAAAATATTGATATCGTAGAAACAACTATACTCCTAATATTTAATATTTGATAATATTATGTTTCTTTACCGTAATTTTTTATTATACTCCAAACAACTATACTCCAAAACCTTTGAATTGTGGAGTTGAGTAGGCACAGGGTACCTATGAGGTGAAGATCGATAAAAAGATAGGATAAAAAAATTGTTACATGAATGTAGATAGACAAGGGATGTCAATAATATATTTCCAAGAAAATAGTAACTCAAAATTAAAAAGAAAAGAATAAAGCGCATTTTATAAGAGTGCACAAGTGACTATGAAATTTTGTATTCTAAATTCTTGCAAGTACACTTTTCGCGTCTTTTAGAGTCATCTCATCTAAGAGAAACAAATGGCTAAGACAACTTTGAATATCTACGATTCCAAACTTAATATAATGATAAGCTTGATTACCAAAAACAAATCGAAATCTGTCAGAAAATTTTCCATATTCTGGCAATAAAAAAGCTTCTATGGATTTTATTATTAGTTTCCTCAGTCGTTTATCAGAGATAGTCCATGTAGATTGAATTGTGCATGTCTCCTCAAAGTGCAGGTTGAACAGATAGAGCTTATCTTTCATTAACTTCGCTACCACATCAGGTTCCAGTGACTCATTTGTCTCAAGTTTCAAAAAGTCCAACGTCTTATTCCATGACCTTCTTAGATAGAGGATGCAGTTTTCTCCCACCTTTTCTCGAAACCAATCATCGTAGAATTTCAAATCATGCATCTTTTGTGCTATGTAGTTGAGATTATTGATCATAAAAACATAGCCCAATGCGGGGTCAGTGTAGTAGTCTGTAGACTTGGCTTCCAACTCGCTCACTAACAACTTCATCATCCTTCCTATCACCACCAAAAATGAAGAATTTCTGATGCGATGAGATCGCCCAGCCAACTCATTCGTACTTGTACAAATTCCAAGGATGTAGTTCATTATTTCCTTAGTAATTAGATGAAGCCCTCCGTCGGTAACAGGTGCCGGCACATTATCAGGGTAAATAATATCCCTGAAGCTGTTTACCATAGCCAATCTTTGCTGAACGTCGTCAAGATAAGGTATGAACGACAATTTGTGATAAAACAACTGTGAGGTGAACTCCCGTATCAGCTCGCCCAATGACTTCGACATTTTAGGGATGATGTTGGACAGAAGATTCGGCGAATAACTGCCAGTTGTTATGGTGGTATCGACAAAACTCACAAGACCAATCATCAGTTCCTTGAAAACCTTCTCGAAGGAAACATCGGCAGCGACATGTATCCCTGAAAAGAGGTAATCGCAGAGTCTCCTTTCATTGGGAAAAAGTATCTTCCCAGCTGCCTTGCACGTTTTTAACCACTTCTCAAAGTCCTCATTGTTGGGCCTTTCAAATTGCAACCCAAGTGCCCGCAGACATTGTTCTAGAAAATCCCTTCGCCATTTGCTGTAAACGTCGCTCAATTCCTCCTTAAAACCTACATCCATCATCACCTTGAGGGTTTTCTTAAGGCGCCTCATAATTTCCGATGGAAGGGCATCCATCACCAAGTTGATGTCAGGGTCCGGTACTTCTTTGGAGTCACACACGGCTTTAAGGTATTTTTCCACGTAACTACAGACCATGGGAACAAGCATCTGATTCTCCTTCTCGAGATCTTTTATACAATTCATTAGTTGTTGTTCGATGATAAGACCATAGCCAACGCTTCCATCTTGTGAAGGTGAATTGCTTTGAGTGAGTATATGGTCTTGGAATCTAAGATCTTCATCTTGTGGTGGGGTGTCTACAGTACTATCAACATCATTAGCTTGTTGTGACATCATATCATGACTGCTATTACTAAATCTCCCTGAATCATCAACTTGAATGATTACCTGGTTTTGGACCTGGAGCTGAAGATTCTCCCCTTGTGCGTCGCGCGGATAGTCTCGAAGCTGGAGGAGGGAATAACTGAAACCCCCTCCAACAATGACTAACCACAATTTGATCTTCATCAGTTGTACTGTTAGACCTCCACAGAAGAAATATAGCAGATCGATCTGGAAACCAAATTGAGTAAGATTTGACAATCCAAGCGACATGATAGCAAAAGCAGCACAAGAGATGAGGCTGTATGCATCCGGTTTACCCTTCACCATGTTATCAAACAGAAAGGAATAAACAGAAGTGATTATTAGAACCAAAAATGCCAAATGAGCTTCCAACCGGAGAGAGGTGGAGCTCGACCTTGCCGGTGCGAATAATACAGCTAAACAAATGATGAAACTGAAAACAACATAAAGAAGCATCTTCCACCAGCTCCAGTAGTTTCCCAGTAAATGGTTGAAAGAGGAACTGAGTGCATAACAGAGCAGTCCAACAACGGATGAAGCAAGACATACAAGTCTCAGTACCTTTGGTTTGTTCAGCCATCTCAGAATTTGGCTGAGCATGACCATCGTATTCTTTATCAACTAAGAGAGCAAGGTTTGCATTCATCCACCCACAACAAACAGAAAACCTCCATTTTTGGATGAGACGAACCCCTCACTGTGATTAAAAATGTCGCCGAAAGTGAGAGACAGGTTACTTTTTCGGCCTAAAAGAAAACTAAAGAAATAAAAAACGAAAAAGATCTTTTTGACCTACAATGCCAGCTTCATCTTCGGAGAACTCACGCCAAAGTACTTCGGAGAACTTACTCCGGTACTTTAATGAAATCTAGGTTACTTTATTTTTTTGGCACCCAAATTAAAAAAAAATCTTAATACCAAATTTGTTCTTTTAATTTTATTTAAATTTGTTCAATTTAGTTCTTTAACGTTGTATTCGTAAAGTACCAAGTATTATGTTATTGTACATGACAGTATATTTTTTTTTTAATTTAGTCCCCTTAATATAGTTTTGATACAATTTGGCCTCTCATTTTTTAAAATAAAGTAATTTGGTCCTTCTTTAATTTGGGCTCTTTTGTATTTTAGGGTCTCTATAAATTCAAATTTGTAAAAATGGGTCTTTAACTTTTTTTTTTTAATATAGAGACAAGTCGTCAGGATAGAGAACGACATTACAGGTGAAATCGTCCTGTACCTCACCGATTTTTATTTACAATTTTAATTTTTCTGTTATCAAAAGCACGGTTTCAATTATTCAGTTCTTATCCAAAAACTTTTTTATTTGATTTAACATCTAATTAAATCACATTAATTAAATCACATTAATATGTGAATTGTTGGACTGATTTGACTTCAAATTTATTTCCATTTTCAAAGTTCCACACTCAATCATTAACACTGGTTCTACGTCAAAAGCATCCTAAAATTTTGAATGAAAAAAATAACACATGTATATGCTATTTTGACTTTAAAGAGAGAATTATACAAAAAATAAAAATAAATAAACCTGCAACTTAAAAAAAATTAAAAAATGAAGTCGTCATGTGTCTTGACAACTTCACTTTTTACTGAACGGAAATCGTTTTGCATAAAGATGACTTTGTTTTTAAAAAAAAAAAATTGAAACCGATAGAAGACAGGACGACTTCACTTATAATGTTGTCTTGTCCCTATATTACAAAAAAAAAAAGTCAGAAACCCATTT
>Ga0214544_1009132_pt1 | contig 15802 bp, 7 predicted proteins | sample CNSS3metaG_FD_160074 | JGI IMG/M metagenome (GOLD analysis project Ga0214544, IMG submission 160074) | Root nodule microbial communities from cowpea collected in UCLA plant growth center, Los Angeles, California, USA - CNSS3 | ecosystem: Host-associated > Plants > Roots > Nodule | place: USA...
TATATATATAATTTTTGTTCACCTTAAGTCTCCGAAGACTTTATAATAAATTCTCTAAAGTTTGTGTTTGACTGCCACATCGTCCAAGATTCTGAATGGATTTGGGCCCATTCAATTTGTGAATTCTTGACAAGTATTGTACAATGATATGATATTGTTCTATCAAGAATTTAAATTTCCTACCATTCTCTAGACACTAGCATTTTATCTAAGTGACTTTTAGCCATCTCATTTGCTTTATACGATGCCTTTATGTGATCAAATAGCAACACAACAATAGAAAACTCAGTTTTTTTATGTATTCAAAGTATTTTATGCAAGAAATAGATTAAAGCAGTGAAAACGAGAGGTATTGTTATTGATCTCGACCAAAATAGGAAAATAGTTAACATAGGTATAGAAAATTTAAAATATGAAGAAAATAATCGTAAATATTTCATTGATCAATTTTTTAACTCAAAATAATAGGTTAAGCTTTTACAATTAAATAAAAACATTTTTGTTACTTTTTACATAAACTGTTACAAAATTCTATACATTTATTTTATTATTTTTAAGTTTAAAAGTGTTTTTTTTTTCTAATTTTGGTAAATTTTATCAACATATATCTTATTACAAGTTTCATGGATAAAATAGTCAAGTTACTTTTTTCCCGGGCTTTTTTTTCACAATGGTGCAATTTAATTTTGTAATTACCAAAATGGTGCAGAAATTTTAAAAATTCCAACGAAGGGTAAGTCAAGTCAAAATGGCACGATTTCAAAATAAAGAAGTCATGTCAATATAAGACGACTTTAATTAAAATGAGCTGAAGTTGTGTCAATATGGAAAGACTTCTTTGTTGTTGAAAAGTCGTGTCAAATCGAGACGACTAATAAGACCTAGACTACAACAAAGAAGACCTCCTTGTGGTACAGAGTCTCATAGATAACTTTCATGCCCTAAATCATCATGAAACTCTTAACTACTTTTATGCATTATTATTTAAATAATTAATATCACTAAAAAAATATTTAATTTTTATTCAGCCAAACTGAAGTCATCTGAATGTATACGACTTCTTCATTATCAATATAATACTTAAATCTCTCTAATATGATACGACTTTGCTTAGAAAGTTAATTAAAGTTGTCTTATATTGACACGACTTCTTTTTGAAATCGTGTCATTTTGGCACGACTTACACTTCGCTGAAATTTTTAAAATTTTTGCACCACTTTGATAATTACAAAAGTAAATTGCACCATTGTGGGAAAAAAAAAACTTTTCCAGACACATAAGAGAATAAGAGAATTATTAACAAATTACATCCGAGTAATACTCATCTCGATGTAATTTTTTTAAAAATTATATTCAAATGACAAATTGAATACAAAATAAATAGAAGAGAACAAAATAAATAAAAAATGAAAAAAAAAAAACATCAGAGTAAAAAGGGAATTATGTCATCAAGTTATTCTTTTGAAAATGAAAGATAAAAAATGGACATTTTAAATTAGAAATTAATGTATTTTAAATATTTTTACTTTTTTATGAATATTTTATTAAATAGATTGTGTTTGTCTATTCATTACTTAATAAATACACAAACTAAAAGGGTTTTTTCTTCATGAAAACACATGAGTGTCATGTCTATAACTACTAATAGATTTTAACACTCAGTGATTTTATTACTAGAATTATAATGATAGGGGTTCATGACAATGCCTTCATCAAACATTAGAGTTATGAAGGATTATCTTTCTTTCCTAGTATTTTGTGATCTTCATGTGTAGTCCTTCTGGTGCCAACACTCTTGGAAATTTCGCAAGTGTCTTGCTTCCCTCTACTTCTTCCCATCTGAAAAGAATAATAATACACAATTAATTTAAAATAGTAAAAGTATTTGAACATTAATGTCCTTACAAAGACATAAAAATGTCCACCATTAATGAGTGCTTAAAAGAAAAGGAGATACTAATATGCGCACCACTAGTATCTAACATTGCAACTACAAGTGTTTGGCCTCCTAATAACAATGTTTAAGTGTTTTAAACAAGCTTTTTATGTATTCTTTTATTGTGATTTAGTGAAAGTGAATAATATATATGCTTAATAATACTTGCTAATTAAAAACATTTTTTTCTTGAATATACATTTTTTTATATAAATTTGAACAATCTAATTGTTTTATTAATATATTTATTTATGTTGGTTAAAAAAACACCTACTTAATAACCACTTAATCAATTCTTTGAATTTAATATAATATATTCTATCCAATTTAAACATTACAATATTTGTATTCAATGTTTAAAACTAAGATAAAAAACAATAACAAGGATGGAAAGGATTAAAATACTTATACATTTATAAAATAATAATCTATTTATTTTATTATCAAGAAAGAGTATATAAAATAAGGATATCTACGATATATATCCAACCTACATAGGGATGACAAAAATACCTGCGCCCGCGAATATCCGCAGATAAAATCCACGACGGATAGTTACTACCCGCAGGTATTTATTACCCGCAGGTAGCGGGTAGTGGGTATTTTAATACCTGCTTATAAACGGGTCGGGTACGGGTATCATATTATTCATCCCCGCGGGTATCCGTTACCCGCAAAAAATTAAAATTAAAATTAAAATTATATTTTATTAAGTTAAATTTAATTAAAATTAAAATTAACACTATATTTTATTATGTCAAATTTAATTATAATTATAATTTAATTTAATTTATATTTTATTTTAATAATTTTATATTAAAAAATTTATAAAATATTCTTTTTTTTAAATATTTGCAGGTATCGGGTATCCACGGGTACCTGCGGGTTTTAAAAATATCCGCGGATATTTTTTAAGCGGATACCCGACGGGTAAATGTGTGAGTAACAGGTGGATTTTTTTTTGGCGGGTCGGATTGCGGATAGACACTATCCGTGCCCGATCCGACCCGTTGCCATCCCTAAACCTACATATAAACTTTATTTAGAGAAATCAATCCAAAAATTTATTAAATAACTAATTTTAAAAAATACAAGTTATATTGACTAATTTATATATAATTTTATAAATTAAAATTTATTAATATTTAAAATAATTTCTATTATAAATATAAATAAAAAATTATAATTAATTTATGAATTAGAGTTTAAATTAATCTCTAAATAGTGGCAAAGGATTAATAACATACCTGTATCTAGTGACTAAATAGTGAATGAAAATACTGATTTTAAACATGCCCCATTCCTTTCCAGGACACACCCTGCCTCCTGCTCCAAATAGCATGTTGTGATTATGGTTCTCCAAACCTTTCTCCTGCATCGCATCATTTTATCTTCAATATCATGTGTTGCAATTATTCACATAAGAACAATGTAATTTTTTAGGAAAATGATTTTTAACATTGACAATTCTTTTTAGTTGATATTTTCTAAATGATGTAATTTTTCATTTTTTTCATTTTTCTACTTTTCAAAATATATTATCTCAAATCGAAAGAAAAAGTTGTCAAAAATATTATCGTTTAATTCTTTATTATCGAGTAACTTACCAGCCATCTCTTTGGATTAAAAGTAAAAGGTTCTTCATAGAGAATGGGATCAAAGTTACCATCCCTTGTGTAAGCATAAACCCTCCATCCCTTGGGAATCACATAACCTAAAAAGTGATTGCCATAAGTCAAATGTTACCTAAATCAGTATTCATGTAACAAAGCAATTCACTCATCAAATTGAAAAACACACCATTCAATTCTAAATCTTCAGTAGTCCTCCTCATCACTCCACTAACAACACTAGCCAATCTCATTGTCTCAAGTATCACCTACACACACAAAACAAAAGTACTTGAAAATCTCTTAGGTTAATTATCATCACTTTGTTCTAATAATTTTAGTTCATATATGGATATAGAAAATGTTACCGCACGAGTTTCACTCATGCTCTTGTAGTCATCCCAGTTGATCCGTTCTCCATGGACTTTCTTCTGCAAGATTGCAAAATGCTCATCCTGCATAATGGATTTTATTAATCAGGCAAAACTAAAATATGTATTTGATAAGAAATAGATTTTAAATCTAACTCAATTCTATAAAATCGATTTTTAAAATAAGAGTTATCTACTTATATACTATTATTTTTAACGATATTTATACATAAACCATGATGTATTGCTTTTAATAGCAAAGAATGATAAAGCTATAACTCACCCTTACTGTCTGTAGAATATCAGGGTTATCACATAGGTATTTGATGGCCATCATTGTAGTAGTTGATACTGTTTCATAACCTGAATATAAAATTGTTGTGATTTGCTCCATTATTTCTTCGTCATTTAGCTTGTATTTACCATCCTCATTTCTCAGAAGACGATCAAGAATGTCGCTATGAGTAGCTGAAGAAGCTCTTCTCTTGGCTATCAGCTCACTTAGCATAGTAATCACTCTTTCCCTAGCCTGTTACCAACAAAACTCAGACTACTTAAACTTGCATCGCAATACAAAAAAAATGAATTTTTTTTGACACAATTTAACGACTATTTAACAACTCTCTTAAGATAAAATAGTCTTAATAAAAATTAACTTTTATATTATTAGAAGAAGAGAAAAGTGCTTATAATCAAGGAAAATATCAAATGATAGTAAAAAAAGTGTAAAAAAAGTGTGGTGTCAAAAATATCGGTCTGCGATACAATTATCTCAAGTTTGTTTCAAGTTTATCAAACCCTTGAGTCGTTTCCGAAATTAAGTTTAGATTTGCAATCTCATAATTAATATTGTAAGTTTTTTTTTTTTTCAATATATACCTTCAAACCTCGATAATATTGAGTTCCTGGAATTTTGAATGGCAAGGATATTGTTGCCAGTGCCATTTTATCAAATGAGGCTTTGAAGGTCCGAAGGAAAGAGTCTGGCTCATCTTCCACCACAGCTTTCATGGAAACAAGAAATGACATCTGAAAAGAACAACAAATCATATGCATGGTGAGTGTTTCATGCATTTAACCGTTTTGATTCATCCTTTCATAATCTAACATGATTCAGAAAAATGGATTTAGCAGTGGGTTTGAAGGTTTAATCAAACAGTTACATGATTGATGCATACCTCAACAGTTTTTTCTTGAATATCAACTGTTTTACCATCCCAATTTTCAAGGAATGAGGTCATGAAGTCATCAACTTCTGTGAGAAGACGATCCTTAACTGCGATTGGACCAATGAGAGATAAGAGTGAGCCTCTGATTCGTTTGTGTACTGCACCATGAACATCTGAAATGTTAGTCCCTAGGATCGTCCTCATGGAGTCTGGGTAGCCAGGAACCAAGCCTTTTGCTTCATTCAGGAGTATGTATCTATTCATGTCAGGATCCATGCTAATAACAGTGGGAGATCCCAATGCATGAGTTTTGAACAGACTTCCATATCTGAATGCAAAGGAAACTTGGCTTCTTCATTAGATCAAGAACAACAAAACAAATTGGAGAAACATTATAGGATAAAATCCACTTGCTTCAAATATGTACCCACTTATATATTCATTTTATTATTTATTAGGTTTATTACATCATTTATTATCGAGTTTGTACCGGATCATTCATTTATGTCTAATCATATTCACGAAATATATATATTTGTGAATATGATTAGACATAAATGAATGATCCGGTACAAATTCGATAATAGATGATGTAATAAACCTAATAAATAATAAATATTACTTTGATACACTTTGAATAACTCATAATTTCAATTGTCCAAATTCTAAGGTAAAATATATTTCTATTCTAATTCTAGTGTATATGGAATTTCTAACATAAATTAGAGAAATGCCTAAAAATGCTTAAAATTTTAGCAACTTTTATTTCTTCTTAGCAGAGAAATCCATGTACTAAACATATCGGTTTGTTTGTATTTTCATGTATTTGTCTAACTTGTGCTTTGATTTATGTTTTCGAAATTATTTTAGATAAGTTATTTTTTAAAATTATTTATTTGAAGTTTAAACTATGAGTTCTATTTTGTATTTCTTTTTCATTTTCAAATTTTCTTTTAATTAGATTTGTCCAATTAATGGACGTGTATCAAAAAAGAAGCATGAAAAAATATTTTCTTAAATGAAAAAAAAAATGGTATATATGGGTTATGTTCTGTAAAAAATTTCCTGAAAATAAAATTATATTGTGTTAAATTTATTGATGTGATTTTTTTTAAACGTTCAAAATGTTTTATAAAGTACTCCTAACTTTTATCGCAAAGATAAAAATACTAGTTTAATATATAACTTGTCATCCTTTAAAACTTTTATTATCAATTACTAGTTAGTAAATATATTCAAGGTTTATTCTCTTATGCATTGCCCAAATAAAAATACAAATTTAATATATAACGAATTATTGCTTAATACCAATTAATATATACATTTAAGGTTTATTAAAATCATGTGCGTTTTAATTATTTCGAAAAGCTTCTATAAATACTAATTAATAAATATATTTAATAATTATTAAAATCTCGGGCGTTTCACAAATAAACAAACCAGCTTAATATATTAAAATAGTAATTTACTTATTTAAATTATTTTAAAAAAATCTTAATTATTACATGTTTATTTATTTCTATCTAAAAGAAAATTGTTTTTATGAATTTTCTTTAACCTTTCTCAATTAGAAGACAAGAATGATGTTTTGTGAATGTCAAAAATATATCTAAATAGGATAATTTTTTTCATAAAATGTACATACAAATCATAGGAATTGAAAAAAAAAAAAAAATAAAAAAAAAAAAAAAAAAAAAAATAAAAAAGAATAAAAATAAAAAAAAAACTTAAAAAACAAGATAGAAACAGTATTCAAGAGAATCAAAATCAACATGAAAGAGCAAAAGGGTATTGAAATAAAACAAATTAGAAATATAAAAGTTGAAGAATGTAAGGTTTTTAATAGAACAGCACCTTAATTTTCTTCCTTTCATGAAATCTGGTCCTTGTGTGAGAAATTTGACAGTCTCCCCTACCAAAGGCCAACCCAATGACCCTGGAGGCATTCCTTTCCTGGAGTACCTTAAGCTGTTCCATTTCAGCACTGCAAAAAATGCAGAAATGGTGAAAGCCAGAGCATAATAAAACACTGTCAACATTATTATCTTTTCTCTATTGGATGGAATAATGCTGCATGTTACAAAGGATGAATCATTTCATATATATATATATATATATATATATATATATATATATATATATATATATATATATATATATATATATATATAATGCTAGCTATTATGGTTAATTACTACATTTGAGGTGGCATAGAGGTCAAGTTTCAAAATGAAACAAAAATACAATTATGACACCAATTTACAGATGACATTAAATAAAGGGTTAAATATGTTTTTGATCCCTTAACTTTTAGTAAATTTTGGAATTAGTTCATTTTAAAACTTTGGACTAATTTAGTCCTTCATCTTTTGGAATACGTGAATTTAGTCCTTTTAATTAAATTTTGTTAGGTTTATTTGATATTTTGTACACATTTTAGGATTGTATTTGAGTTGTTTATACTATTTGACACATTTTTGTTTTAATGTGAAGTCAAATACTATTGTGAAACGTGCTTGAAATGTCAAATAAACTTAACAAAATTTGATTAAAAGGACTAAATCCACGTATGTCAAAAAATGAAGGACTAAATTGGTTCAAAGTTTCAAAATGGACTAATTCCAAAATTTACTGAAAGTTAAGGAACCAAAAACATAATTAACCCTTAAATAAAATAATCAAATTAAATGAATGAGAAACAGAAAACAAAAATACGTACCAAATTGTGGAATCGGAAATCAATTTTATTACATGCAAATTAATATAGTAGTTATTAGAAGAGGCAATTTTTTTAACCATTAATATATTTACTATTAGTATTTATTGTTACGATTAATTAAATTTTAATTACACTATAAATTTCGGATTATTTTAACATAACTGTAATAACACCGTCATTATTTCAATTTCTTTTAGTTGGCATATAAGATCTTTTGAAGGAAGATTACCGACAAGATATAATATCTGAAACATGAATTCAACCCACACATAAAAAATTAACATGATCTTTAACCCAAAATCTTAAGACTTTTAACGAGTTTATAAATCTTTATTTCTCACATGACAAAAAGAAAGGAAAAATAAATTTACTATAACACCTTCACAAAACTATATAATTTTTATGTTCATGTCCTCAAAATATTATGAAATATTTTCAAGAAATTTATATATAGCATTTTATGATATAATAACTTAATATCACATTTTGTTATATCCCCAGATATGTTATGAAATATCATTGAGATATTTACAAATAATATATTACTATATAATAATTCATTATCAAATTATATTATATACTTAAGATATTATGAAATATCTTCCAAATATTTACAGTCACAAATTTATAATAAATAACTTATTATCATATTATATTATATTTTTAAAATATCTCTAAGATATTTCAATATTTGATTATATCTAAGTAGGGATGACAACAGGACGAGGCGGAGACGAGTTTCGCTATCCCATATTCATCCCTATAAAAAAAATTCATCTTCATCCCATATCTAAATGAACGGGTATCAAACTTTTGTCCTATCCTCATTTTCATCGGATAACGGGTATAATCTCGTATCCATACCCATACATGATTTCTTACTATTTTAATATTAATTTTGATTAACTTTTATAAAATAATTAAAAATTACGGTAAAAAGGAAACATAATATTATCAAATACTCAATATTAGGAGGATGGTTGTTTCTTCGATATTAAATACTTTGAAATAAATTATAATTGTTTATATTTTATATTAGAATATCAAATAAATTTCATAGAAACCAAAACATTTATTAAATTTGCAAACATTAATTAAACCTAGTTGATAAAATTTAAAAATGTTTTTAAAAAAATATAAAAGGAAAACAAATATTCAAATTAAAATATATTTTAAATGTTTTAATGAATCTCTTTTTTATTCACTAATAAAAGTTATAATACATGACTTGATCAAAATGATGCAAAGAACAAATAATAAACATAATAATAAACTTTTAACATAGATCTTGTATCTTTTGAACTCCAATATATATTGGTTGGTGATAAGAAAAAAATCATAGCAATTACATTAAATTTTTATATTGTAGTAAATAAAAGTTATTTATACAATTATAGTGAAAAAATTATGATTGATAATGAGTTAGAAATAAAAAGTAATTAGATAAAATATATCGAAATAATATTTTACAAGATGAAATTAAATAACAAATAAAAATATTAAAAAATTATCAAAAGTGTGTCTTATAAAAAATTAAAGAAACTATTCAAAGAAATCGCACCAAGGAAAACAAATGTATAATTAAGGGTATGACAAGATTAAAAATACCTTAGAGATCTAAGAAAACTTTTCAAAAATCAACACATATACTCAATGGTTGAGAAATAACAAAATTTGTTTTAGCAAAACAAAATAGTTCTTCAAATGAAACAAAAACTAATAATAATAAGTAAAGAATTTTTTTATATTACCTAGCAAATGAAATGTTTATGCTATTAAACACTTAAATTGAGAGTATTAAACATTCTCATGTAAAAGGAAAATATACAATAAATATAAATATAAAAAATAATATAAATATTCATATGTGAGACATAAAAGTTTTTAATTGACATACATATATCATTTTAACATAATTACATAAAAGTTATGATAAGATAAAAAATATATTGGAGATGCGAATGAGTTTCATGACAAACCAAATAATTAAAAGAAATAAAAAATAGAAAGTATATATATACATATATATATATATATATATATATATATATATATATAGGGTAACTTAATTACTTGTGAATATTTTAATAATTTAAAAGGGGACAAAGATATGAAGGAAACGAGTATTAGGGCGGAGATATGTATATTCCCATACCCAATTGAGAAAGTTAGAGATTCTCAATACCCATACTCATATCACTCAATGCGGAGATTCCTTGTCAAAATGGAAACATGTTCAGACAATATGCAAAGAGCAAGTTTAAGCAAGTTTAAATATCTAAGTAATAGAGTTTGTTTAAATATATTGAATAAAATGTCTATAATATAAGGAAGCCAATAAATACAACACCTCTGCCAAAAGAAGTACTTACTCAATACTTAATCGATACACAACAATAAGACTCAATTCATACTCTCTATATTCAGTATTTATTATCATTGTACAAATATTTACTCTCTTAAAACTTTGAGTTCTCTCACATGGAGGTAACAACTTGGCTCTAAGAACCCTGTACTCCATTTCGAGACACTTCGCCAAATTGTAGTAAGAGCATTCAAAATACAGATTAAACATAGTTTTGAGTCCCTCTTATTATGAAATTTTAAAATTCTGAAATTATGAAATTTTAAAACTATAAAACTATGAAGTTATCAAACTATCAAAATTGAAACTATAAAATTGTAAATTTTAACATTTTAACATTTTAAAATTGTAAAATTATAGGTTATATATTATAAATTATAAAACTTTAAAATAATAAAAATAATAAAACATAGTTTAAAATTATCAATTCAACTTATCAATCAAGTTGCGTTTTCCTCTAATCTTTTTCTATCGTCATTCAATTGACTTCAGAAGAGCGAAGAAACAAGTTGACTAACAAGTTGGAAGAAATTGGAGAAAGAAGGAAGAAATGAGTTAATAGGTGACTAGAGATGAGAACACATAATTAACATTCACATCTTCCAATTGAAGACAAAAATCAAGCAACAAAATCCTAAATGAAAAAAAAATTAAACACTCAATCAAATAAATTGTTTTAATAAATACTCAATTTATTATATACTTAAAATTTAATTAAATTTTTATTATAGTTAATATATACACAACATTAATGAATCTTTTAATAATTTTACATGCATTACATATATGTTATTAAATGAAAATTAATTATTAATATAGAAGACAAAAAACAAATATTAATTCTTGTATGAGTGGAAAAGACAAATGTTATGTAGTTTTGAATATGCTAAAATTTGAAGAATACATTGTATATGTCAAAAGTATGAATATGAATACCATCAAAATGTTCAATTGCCAATTTATCATTCAACTCCCCAAAGTCCTTGCTTAATTTTGTATACTTGTTAATGTTTCTTAATTTGTTGAACGTTGAAAGTTTTATCATAAGATTTAAAAAAAAATGAGTCAGCCCATGGGTTTGCATGCCAGAACTTATGTAGGGCGGGCCAGATTTTTAGCTTGCATTTTTAACGTGGAGTGGCCCAGCTTGTCTCACATTTTGCGGGCCAAATGCAAGGCGGTCCGGTTTGCATTGCCACCCCAATCATTAAGCATATGAACATTATATTGGTTATGACTAAATGTAGGGATGGCAACGGGGCGGGACGAACACGTATTTTGCTATCCCATACCTATCATCGTAAAAAAAATTCATCCCATTTTCCATACCTAAATCCAACGGGTATCAAACTTTTGTTTCATCCTCATCTCCACCGGGTAACGGGTATAATCTCGTACATATACTCATACCCGTTTTCTTACTACTTTAATATTAATTTTAATTAATTTTTATAAAATAATAAAAATTTATGGTAAAGGAAACATAATATTATCAAATATTCAATATTAGAAGGATGATTGTTTCTTGGATATCAAATACTTTAAAATAAATTATAATTATTTACATTTTAGATTATAATACTAAATAAAATTTCTTGAGAATCAAAATATTTATTAAATTTGCAAATATTAATGAAACATAGTTGATAAAATTTAAAAATATTTTTTTTAAATATAAAAGGAAAACATATACTCAAATTAAAATATATTTTAAATGTTTGTTTACTTCAATCTTTTAAATTCTAATGAATCTCTTTTTTATACACTAATAAAATTTATAATACATCATTTGATCAAAATGATAGAAAGAACAAATAATAATCATAATAAAAGCATACAAAAGGTTTGTGCTATTAAATACTTAAATTGAGAGTGTTAAACATTCTCATGTGAAAGGAAAATATACAATAAATAAAAATATTAAAAAAATAATAGAAATATTAAATGTGAGACATAAAAAAAATTTAATTGACATTAATCTTTTTAACATAATTACATAAAGGTTATGATAAGATGAAAAATATAATTGAGATGCGAATGAATTTCATGACAAACCAAATAATTAGAAAAAATAAAAAATAATATATATATATATATATATATATATATATATATATGTTACTTAATTATTTATGAATATTTTAATAATTTAAACGGGGACGGGTATTATGGTGGGGATATGTACATTCCCATACTCATCCCCATACCCAATTGAAAAAGTCGGGGATTCTCCATACCCATACCCATACCCAGTCAATGCGAGGATTCTCCATAAAAACGGGGACGAGTTCAGGCAATACACACGGGGACGAGTTTATTTGTCATCTCTAACTAAATGGTTGTCTATTGATTTTCTACAATTACTCATATGATTGATTGATCGATTTATGTCCTTTGAGTTATAAATAGGACTTTTCCTCCAAGTAATAAGACAGAGAAAATGAGTCTCCATTCTCTGTTCTCCATTTTCCTCTTCTTTCTATTATCAGATTTATATTTTATAACACATTATCAGCATGATGTTCTAACCAATTGAGCTAGTGGGAACATTTTCTATATAAGGAAAGTGTTATGTGTGCCTCAACCCAAACTCTTTCGAATCATTTCCTCATTTACAATTTTATCTTATATTCTTAATTTTGGGATAAGAATTGTTTGACTTTATCAATTTCCATCTTGTCTTATTACTATTATTTGTATTATATTATTATTATTATTATTATTATTATTATTATAATTCTTATTTATATTTGATTACTTTTCTAACATTTAATATTGTTATATTAATTTTATAGTTTTATACATGAAATATGATTATTGTTAATATTTTATGTGCTAGTTCTAAACTTGTCAAACCTTGCAAAATTTGAATTTGGGGCCCTTGATATTACGAGGAAAACTTACTTATCTTGGATGTTAGATGTTGAAATATGTTTAGGTGCAATGAGTCTTGGTGATGTCATTAAAGAAATAAATAAAGCATCTAAGCAACTATTTTTCTCCTACAACAACAATATCTTGAAAAAAGAATTTTACAAATATTTTGAATTATTTCATGCCTTCTCGCGGCTGAACAAAACAATGAGTTCTTATGAAAAATCATGAGACCAACCAATGGCGGATCTTGACCAACATTGTTGGGAGAACCCAAATAATACATCCAAAATTGATACATTTCATTATTGTCACTAACACAATAAAAATGAATACATAACTTAGTATAACGATAACTAAAAAAGAAATCACAAATATCTAAAATATTGCCCTTCGTTCTTTCAGATCCCTGAACTCATCAATAATTGAATCAGAACTAAAATTTTCAACTATTTCTTTTTCAATGTAAATAATCATATTGTCGGCAAGAAATTCATCTTCCATTTTATTCCGCAATCTTGTTTTGATAATCTTCATTGCAGAAAATGATCTTTCTGTTGTAACTGTAGAGACAGGAAGAGTTAAAATAAGACGAATTAAACGATCAATCAAATAGAATGTCCTTGACTTTCCTGTTCTTGCTAAAGATTGACATAATTCAAGCATGGTTGATAAATTCTTCAAATCTGGATGGTTAGGAGCATCAATAATAAAATGTTGAAGTTGAAATTTGAAACTAATCTTCTCTTGCTCACTAAAATCTAAAGGATAACATTTGTTCACAAGAGTGCACATATCCTCAATGTTAAATGCTTTATAAGCATCCTTAGGAACTAAAGCATTGCTTAGAGTTAAAAGTTCCATTGCTTGCTCATTAAACCTGTCATTTAATTCTTGCAATTGCTTGTCCGCTGTAACAAGAAATATATTCACCCTAAAATGATGTTCCATAGTGACATGATCTTTTTGATGTCGAGAACGGCCATGACGTGCAACATAAGTAGAATTAAAATCAGGAATATCAATGTCATGTTGTTCACAAAAGAATACCACACCTTTCAATAGATTTTGCCAACCATCATCCCTCAACTTTTGAATCAAAATTTTAGTAGAACAAACCAATTGCATAGCATTCAATATATCCTGAGATTGTTTCTGCAAAGCTTGGCAAAGACCGTCAGTAATTCCCATAATCTCTTTCATCATGTGTAAAATTAATACGAAATCAAATGAAGACAACATATTCAATGTAGCATCAGCATCACCCCTTTGAGAATAAGTTGATCCATCAACAATAATTTTTTGAAGAACCAGACAAGATGCATTATATAGCTTCATCATACTACAAATGGAATAAAAATGCGAGCTCCAACGAGTATCACCAACTCGTTTTAAAGTGCCAATTTGATTTTTTCCTTTACCAGTTTCAAGTTCACCCATTTCTAACAATTGAGTTATTCCATCTAATTCAATAGCTTGTAACTCATCATGACGTTTACTAGAGGAACACACAACATTTACAATAAAAGCCAAATTTGAAAAAAATTGATGAACTGGAATGACCTCGCTTGAAGCAGCCACCAAAGCAAGTTGTAGTCTATGAGCAAAACAATGCACATAATAAGCATAAGGATTATCATTGAGAAATAATGCTTGCAACCCATTCCATTCTCCCCTCATATTACTAGCACCATCATACCCTTGACCGCGGATATTGGAAACATCAAGATTATGCCTAGAGAGAACGACACTCAATTCTTTTTTTAGAGTGGCGGCTGTTGTATCCTTAACATGCACAATATCAAAAAATCGTTCTTTTATATTACCATCCTTATCTACGAATCTCAAAACAATAGCCATTTGCTCTTTTTTAGATTCATCACGTGCTTCATCAACAATTATGCAAAATTTAGAATCTCCAATTTCTTCTCGAATGTGACTTCTTACTTTTCTAGAGAAAATGTGCAAGATTTCTTTCTGAATATGATGAGAAGTATACTTAGCATTATAAGGAGCATTTTCTAACACAACTTGTGCCACTTTATCATTATATGATGCTAGAAGTTTAATCATTTCAAGAAAGTTACCTCTATTACTTGACTCTGGTGTTTCCTCGTGGCCTCTAAATGCACAAGCTTGAAATGCTAGCCAACGAATTGTGTCAATAGAGGTTTTGAGCCGTAAACGATTCTTGCAGACTTGTTCTGAACTTTGAATATTTATAATGTTATTAATGTGCATAGATTGATTCAACAAGTCTTCACAAGCTTTCATTGCACTGTTATGCAGTGAGCAAGGACTATCTCCAATGTGGTTGAGAAATGCACATCTTTTTCCCGCATTAACCTTTCTCATTGATCTTAAACCTTGTTTAGTAAACACATCTGATCCAAAACGACCATATGGCTATGAACTAAATAGATAACATGCCAAACAATAAGCTTCATCATTAGCCGGGGAATACTCTAGCCAAGAAGGAAACATTTTAAACCAACTAGATTGAAATCTCCTTGGATGTTTTTCCTTAGAATAAGGATAGTTTTCAAGTTGCATTTGATATGGACCCCATTTTAAATAAGCTATTTGAATCTCATCTCTTTGACTCATTGGATATTCCCATATTTGAAGACATTTTCCTGGATCACGTTCCAAAGAATTAATATGAAACTCCTCACCTATAATTTTTTGAACCTTAAAAGGGGGCTCCTCTGATTGAACAATTGGAACATTAGTATCATGCTTCAGAATATCTGGAAGA
>Ga0214544_1009133_pt1 | contig 15801 bp, 9 predicted proteins | sample CNSS3metaG_FD_160074 | JGI IMG/M metagenome (GOLD analysis project Ga0214544, IMG submission 160074) | Root nodule microbial communities from cowpea collected in UCLA plant growth center, Los Angeles, California, USA - CNSS3 | ecosystem: Host-associated > Plants > Roots > Nodule | place: USA...
GCTGGTGAGCCAGAGGTGTTAAAGGTCAGGTTGGGGGTTCGATCCCCACTGGCAACAACCCACCCAGTATGAATGGACGGAGAAGGGTGAGGGGTTGGGGTGCATCGGGCTGTAGTAACCTGACATGCTCTGGGACCAGGGATTGGTGCGCCAAGGGTGTTACAAAAAAATGCACTTTTTTTGTAACACCCCCGGATCCTCTTGGGCTTACCAGGCATCCCACCTGCCACCATGAATGGTGTAATTGGATCGTGTGTCAAACCCAGGAAGTAAGGATTTCTGGGCAGGTGTGGAAAACCTGGATTTTTGCCAGGTACTGATGTACCGCCTGGCGGCACCTTGCTTGCCGCTAGGCGACAACTATTATAGGGGCAGTTGTTGCCCAACACTGGATGGTCGTGATAAATATTGGTTGGGGTGAGTTGGAATAGGAAAGCTGATTAATAAATCTGAAAGAGTTGATATACTGGAATTTGTTGTAAGTAAGTCAAGGGAAGAGGTTGTAAGGTAAGCTATGTTAGGAGTAGAGTGTGACTGAATGAGAAAATCTGTTCTAAAGGTGAACAAGTACAGATTGACTAATTGGGCTGAATTATTAATTTTGAATTTTGACTAAAATGGGTGTCATGGAGTATGGTTGGTGGTGAGAATTTGAGGAAGATAATTGGGCGGCTGGAAATAATTGTATAAAAATGAGAGGCAAGTATATAATTTAAGAGAGTCATGGAAGGGTTTATGAGTTGGAGTATGTAAAATTAGGCACAACAATGGATTGATGAAAGAAGGTATAAATAATTGGTCAACTCTAAGATTGTTGATGGGCTGAATGGGATCCAAGGATTGGGAAAAAGTGGTTCTGTTATAAGTTGACTAAATCATGGTGTAACTTTTGAGGGGTGGATGAATCATATGATTTAAAATGGTTGAAGGGTAAACTTGAGTTATAAGGAATCAAATTGTGTTGTGGTAGGTACTATGGAATCAATTAACAGATAATTAATAAGTATGTTTACTATGGTTAATTTGGAGGAACTGAGAGCTCGGTTTATAACCAAGTGTTTTATTGATTAAGTATTATGGTTAATTTGCAGGAATTGAGAGCTTGATTCATATCCGAGTGTTTTATTGTTTAAGTATTATGGTTAATTTGTAGGAACTCAGAGCTCGGTTCATAACCAAGTGTTTTATTGTTTAAGTGTTATGGTCAATTGGCAGGAACTGAGAGCTCAGTTTATAACCGAGTGTTTTATTGTTTAAATGTTATGGTTAATTGGCAGGAATAAAGAGCTCCTCTTTTTGCTGACCTGCTCGGTACAATTGTGTTAAACAATCTGATACTGAGAGCTCATCTTTTTGCCGACCTGCTCAGTATGATTGAGTTAAACAATCTGATATTGAGAGCTCATCTTTTTGCCGACCTGTTCAATATGATTGAGTTAAACAATCTAATACTGAGAGCTCATCTTTTCATTAACCTCTTCAGGACAATTGATTTTACATAAAATCAGATACTGAGAGCTCGTTTTTTTTGCCGACTTGCTCAGTATGATTGAGTTAAACAATCTGATACTCAGAGCTCATCTTTTCGCTGACCTCTTCAGGACAACTAATTTTACATAGAATCAGATACTCAAAGCTTGTCTTTTAGCCAACCTTCTTAGTACATTTGATTTTAAATATACTCTTATACTGAAAACTCTGTTTTTAGCCGACCTACATAAATTACTGGATTGTATTTTTTTGATGCTGAGAGCTCGTCAAATAGCCGACCTACTGAACTTAATTAATTTTAGAAGTTGTGTAATACTAAGAGCTCACCAAACAATAGATCACCAAATAGACAACCTATTTAGCTAAGGTTTGTGTAATGTTGAGAGCTCACTAAACTAGTGACCTATTTAGGGTTAAGTAAAAAGTAATGATGAAGTATGGGAAACTAAAATGACGGTTACTGAAATAACAACTTTCTCGCTCCTATTGTGTAGTGATAAAAGCTCAAAAGTTAGAGAGCTATGTGCCCTTTTGGAAGGAGAAGATCTCTAATAAACCGAAGTATTCAATAGGTAAAGTAATCACGCAAAAATTCAAGTCAGAAAACACATCTCCATAGAGCCGAGGTCATTGCAATAATCCAGAAAGATGTCTCCACAGAGTCGAGGTCAGTGCAAGAATCAAAAGATATGTCTCCACAAAGCTGATGTCATTGTAAGAATCCAAAAAGATGTCTCCACCGAGTTGAGGTCATTGCAAGAATCCAGAAGGATGTCTTCATAGAGCCGACGCCATTGAGGGTAACTAGTTGATTATTCAACATTTGCGAGGATGTCACCCTAGGACCGACCTCACTGTAAGAAGCTAAGATTGGGAGGAGAATATTCAAGAATATAAAAGAGAATCTTGGCGAAAAATCTCATCTACATTTTTTGAATATAAACCACATTAGGAGATATTATTGTTGTTATTTACTAATGATCTTTTGATTAGATCATTTAAGAATATTTGATTATGTATATCTACAAAAATTGTACCTGAGTTGCTTATATATAAGAGTGTTACTCCCACGGTCGAGAGAGAATATTTTTTTTGCCTAAGTAAGTTATTAGCTAATGTTAAAATACTTTTTTCTTTTTATTCTCGGTCAAAGGTTATTTTACACATTTTTTTGATTGGAACAATATTATTAGTGGTTAAATTGTTAGTGATAATAGTTATAATTATTAGTGAAAATGTATTCTTATGATATTTTAATATATAATAGTTAAATGAATTTTTTATTAAGAAAAATTATTAAATTATTAAATTTTTATATTTTAAATTGTTATTTATTAATTTTCATAATCTTTTATTTTTTATTCTGAAAGAATAAAAAATATTTCTACAAGATCTATACATTTTTTTTACTGAAGTTAATATTGGAAAGATAATTAGAAGCCTTATTGATTAAAAAGAAAAGATAATTAAGATATAATAATTACACTTATTATCTTGTGGCATCTCAAAGTTTTGTCTATTTATATGAAAGTTGGTTAAAAAAAAAGTTATAGAGAGAAGTAGAGTGCTTTTGAGTGTGTTCTTGATTGCACATTGAAAAGCATAATGGAATCACCACACTACTTTCCGGTAGGGGTGTCAAAACGGGCCAGCCCGGCCCGTTTTGGCCCGGCCCATTTTTGGCCCGTATTAAACGGGCCGGGCTGGCCCGACATGGTAAAACGGGCTGCGTTTCTGAGCCCGGCCCGCGGATTGGCGGGCCGGCCCGCCAGTTTTTTCTCATTTGTATAATTTGTGGCCCAATCAGATTTTAATTTTTTTCATTTCAAATTTAATTGACTGAATAATGTCCCAATTTTATATTATCAAAAGAAATTCTCCTGCAATTAAGAATACAACAACAATGATCTATTAAACAAGAAAATTATCACAACACAAACAGCCCTGCAATGGAACTAGAACGCTACGAAGTTGAAATGGAACCAGAACGCCGTGGGTGGAGGAGAAGTGAGCGCAGAGAAGAGTCGAGAAGAAGAGACGCAATCGCAGAGTGTGTGAGGTGTCTCGGCGCAGAGTGTGTGTGAGGGAGGGATACTGAATTTTTACGTTTGTGTCTCTAATTAACTTTTTATTTCAATTGAGTCTCAATTTAAAAAATTAATTCAATTAAATTACTTTTGTTAGTATCTTACAAATTGAATTAGTGTCATTAGTGTCATATGTCAATTCAAAGTTCAAATTTTTTATTGAAGTTTTTGGTGTTGTCCTTTCTATATTATTTTAAAAATCTTTTAAATGTATTTTAAAATTTCAAAATCAGTAGTCATCATGATATTTTAAAAGTACAATACAAAAAATTTAGCAGAAAATCCAAATTGGTGTCAATTTATAGTTTTTTTTTTTATCTTTTTCAAAACAAATTAATTTTTTATTTTTTTCTGGAAAAGTTGAATAATTTATGATTAATTAGACACCAATTGCTTTGGTAGAAAAAGCTTGATAGCTAATCTTAGTGACCAATTTAAAAACTATTTTAGTTATCATATTATAAACTAATTATAATTTTTTATTCATAATAAAAACTATTTTTGTTACCAATAATTTTTAATTTATAAATTAGTATCTAAATTAGTCAGTATAGTGACTAATTATTTTTAATTTATAAATTAGTATCTAAATTAGTCACTATAGTGACTAATTATTTTTTATTACCAAAATTAGTTCATTATTTAGGAATTTTCTTGTAGTATAATTAATTAAAAATATGAAAATGATTTGTTTCCAAAAAACTCAATTATTATTATTCGAAAAATATTATTTATCGATTAATAAATAATTATTTAAAATATAAAGAGAAAAAAGAAAAATATATGGTGCAAGATTTAGAGACAATCCCTACAAAATTTATCAGTCCAAACGTTTTTCTAAAAATCCACTAGAATCCATGTTATACGTAATCTTCTCATTCCAAACCTTTTTATGAAATCCACTCATACTAAATGTACCAAATACCCCAACTCTGCACATAGTACGAATTTGATTAAAATCTAATACTCAAGAATGCTATATACAATATAATTTTTTTTACTAGTTTCCTTTAATGTCCTGGGAAAATTCACTCTTGTCAAATACAAGTTTTAATCCCAAATTGGTCAATCAGGTTGAAAAGTTTGAAGTAGTGTATCTATAGGAAAATATATACATAATTACATCTGTTTGTCTTAGTGAGAGGTTGGCCTTAGTGTCAAGAGTTAAATGTATACATAATTACATCTGTTTGCCTTAGTGCAAGTTTGGCCTTCGTGTCAGGTGTTAAACAATATATTGGAGTAAATTCGGTCGCTTTAGTGCATGGTTGACCTTTATACTAGGTATTAATATAAAAACAAAGATATCATAATATATATATATATATATATATATATATATATATATATATATTTATATGTACTTATTCTATTTTTGGATGTGACTGTTCATCAACTTTGTTTTTTCTATATATAATAAGCTTTCTCTCTTATGTTATTGTGGCTTCTCTTCTCTCTTTCATTGTTCTACAACTTTGAATGCATTCCAATGACATGTAGCGTATTGAGCTATTAATGTTTTTACACAAACACCACAAATCTTAAGACCGTGTTCTTTTGGAGGTGTTTACTATTTAGAGGTGATAACAAACGATGATTTGGGAGAATTCTTGTGTTCTTTTACGTGGATTTAAGAGTGAAGGAAGACATTGATTTGCTGGATTGCTCTCTATATCACATCCCGCTATCAAGGTGAGATTGGAGGGTGATTAGAAATATTTTACGATTATGCCCTCGTTATTTTATTCAAAATAAACAAACCCATTAGTTCTCTCGAGGTCTACCAAATGAGCTTCTACCTTACCACTCTCATTCCTTTGTCCTTCCTTTCTCCTTCCTTTGAATGTTCCCTACGACTTGCTACCTTTCCACCATTGTTGGTTCTTGAGAAAAGGGACGGTGACCACAATAACGACATGACAGAGGGTTGACGGTGCAGCGGAGGGTTCATGGTGAGGCAGAGCATTCACAAAACTAGATTTGTGCAAGGGATTTCTTCTTTGGAATCAAATCTGTTTTTTTAGTTATTGAATGGAATTGAATCTAATTTTGACATATGCAAATTGAACTTGTTCCCTTTTATTTAGATTTGATTCCAACTTCGACAACCACACATGCATGGTTCATTTTTTTTTGAAATTAAAATATTAAAATTTTCAAATCAAATATATTATAATATTAATTTTTTCAATTAATAAATATTATTAATATTTTTATTTATGATAAAAATATATCAAAAATTAATTACAACTTATCTAAATATCATTTTATATTACTTTTTAACAACAAGGACAATTAGGTAATCTTACATTTTTATCTATTAAATTTATTTTTTATTAATCGCATCAGTCAAATCTATTGGTATTAAGTGTATGTTTGATGTTTTTAAGTTTTTGATGATGTCCATAATAGCATGACAATGATTGGAATCAGAACAAGACTTAAATATATGTATGTGATAATGTAGGTTAGTTCTGAAACTTAGATTTGGGTCCTGTCAAATGTAGTCGACTAGCCAACTAATCTAGTCAACTAGGCTCGTCCTGACAGCAGCTGATAAGATAAAAACAGATCCTGCACCTTCTGTAAAGAGAGTTGTTCAACCGAAAGAAAGAAAAAAAAGGTGTGGAATAGGTTCTTGGAGCAATCTTGGAAGATCCTTTTGAAAATTTCAACAAGACACATCAAAGTTGGCTTGGCAAGATGAAGAAAATTCAGACTTGGAAAAGGTGTACTCAATCTAATTTTTAGGTTGTGTTTTTGTGTTCTAGTACAGTTTGAAACTATCTGTTTTGTTGTTTTCTGTTTAAAGCAAGTGTGTGTGATTGCCTTGCTATTTTGTTGATTGAAGCAAGTGTGTGGTAGCCTTGCTTGTGTGATCTTTTTGTCTTAGAGTTTAGATTTACCAAGTGTATATGTAAATCTTGTAATTCTTGAGATACAGTGAAAATCTATAGTTGTGGTTTGCTAGGGGAAATTGGATGTAGACTCTAAGGAATCAAACCAGTATAAATCTCTTATGTGCTTAATCTCTTCTTCTCTATATTTTTGACATGGTATAAATGCTCCAAACATTAAGCATCTAATCACACTATTTCAATTGATTCAACAAGCAAAGGTTTTATCAAAACAGTTTTGAAATTGCTTAAACTGGGTAAAATTTGTTAAAACCAATTCACCGCCTCTTGGTTGTGAATTATTGGTGCATCAAAACTAACAAGTGGCATCAGAGCTGGTTAGTCCAATACATAGTTGACTAGATCCTGACAGATGGCCAATATTTCGCAGACATTCTCTGAAGGAGCCTTAATAAATAAACCACCCTTATTCTCTGGAGATAATTATCCCTTCTGAAAATCAGAATGAAAATCATTTTAGAATCCATTGATAAAGGTTTATGGGATGCTATTGTAAATGGGCCATTCATACCTACAAAAATCGTGGAAGGAAAAACTATGCCTAAAGATTTCTTATCTTGGACCTCTGATGAAAATAAACGCGCTCATTATGATGTGAGAGCCAAAAATATAATCTCATCTGCACTAACATTGGATGAATTCTACATGGTATTAATTTGTCAATCCGCCAAAGAAATGTGGGATGCGTTAGAGGTGACTCATGAAGGCACGAATGAAGTCAAGAGAGCTAAAATGAACACATTAATCCAGGAGTATGAAATGTTTATGATGAAGGTTGAAGAAACAATCTATGATGTGCAAAATAGGTTCACTCATCTTGTGAATCATCTCATAGCCTTAGGAAAGACTTTTGAAAAGGAAGAACTGAATATCAAAATTTTGAAAAGTCTGAATAGATCATGGCAGCCTAAAGTCACTACAATATCAAAATCAAATGATCTCACCACAATGAGTATTGCAACCCTCTTTGGAAAACCAAGAGAACATGAATTGGAACTTGGACGACCAAAAGAGGAAGAGGAAGGAGAGAAAAGGACAAGATTGCCTTAAAATTTGCTGCAAAAACTATCAGCAAAAGCAAAACCAACAAAGTTGAAGAAAAAACATATCAAGAGGATGAGAATTCTGATTTTGAGACACTGAATCTGATGGTAAAACGTTTTTCAAGATTTTTGAAATACAAAAATAAGTTTAACACAAAATCTACAGAAAATAGAAGATTCCCTTCTGTAACACCCCATTTAATTAATAACCCCAATTAAAGGAAGTGCCACACATAATAATATAGTAAGCCAAGTCCTAGAGTATAAATGCTACTCCTTATAGTTATCCCAAAAGAACTAAGAAAGGATTAAGGCACACCACGATACCAATTACAAAAGAGAACAAGAGGTCTAAAGTATTCAAAATAAAGTTCTAAGATAAGGCGGTACATGGGCCACAACCCTAAAGAAAAGCCCAATTAAACGGAATCCAGCCCAGGAGGCTATGCAGCAAAGTCACCATTCCCCTGTTGACCACAAGAATTTCTCGCATCTGCTCACATCAATAAATTGATGATCATTGCAAAGAGGAAAAGCCACACACATAACAATAAAACAAGCAAAGGGTAAGCTAGAGTGGAAAACGATTATCATACAGTTACATACAACTTCATAGTCCAAGATGCATATGTCAACCAATAATGTTATGACTTGTAAACAATACACTAAGACTCAAGACACAACTCATCCGGATACATATAATTAGTCGGATTCAGCGGATGCTTGCACTTGTGGTGGCCTTTACTGCTCTAGCTAGTTGCTCTACTGAGCTAATTGTTACAGTATTTCATCCCCACACACAAGGTTATCCCTTAAAGTGTTCTGGACCTCCTGCTACTCTCACCACTTGAGTTAGTATGCTTTATGTGAGGCTAACTGACTCTTTAGAATGTCAGGATGCAATTCTTACCTTGAATCCTTACTAAATTATATAAATGGGGAACCACCATGAACTCCCACTAACAGAGGTCATGGAATTACATCCTGACCAACTGAGGCATCACCATGAGATCTCACCTAGAGATTCATGGAATTATGTCTTAACCAATAAGGCATCACCACGAAACTATCGTGGAATTACGTCCTAACCATACCAACAACATGTTCCATTAAACAATATAACATTCATGCTCATACCAATTCCGTGTCACTTTTATAACCAACCATCCCATACATGTCACATGCCAAGATCATGTTAAACTTATGAATCACAGACCATAACCCATGTTGCTCATGCATATTCACCCAATTCATGCTTTTAAAGAGTAATCAATCCAAACATATGACAAACATCCAAAAACAGAGAAAGAAACAGAACAAACGCACAATTTTGCCAGTTCTCGCTCAAGCAATATCGCCTTCTCTATTCACGCAGGCCAACACAGAAATACACCCAGAATGATGCACAATACATGTTCATGTTATTTTAAAGAGCATACAATCACCAAGAGCACTAAACAGAACTGAAATCAAGCCATATAAATTAAAAACACGAAACCCTAGCTTCCCTTATCTGGAAAAGCTATTGTAAGGGTTGAGAGTGCGAACAGAGAAGCATCACAACTCCTAGGACAATTTTTTGAGCTAGAAAAACGATGGACAGATAAGGAACGGGGTTATAATGACGATCCTTAGTTGGAATCACGAAAAAAGCTAGAAATGGAAACATGTGAGTGAGATAGAACTTACGTGGAGAGGAAACGAGATTGAGCTAGCTTGAAGTGATCTAAAGGCTAAACCATAGCAGAGCCTCTGTGGGGAGAAAAGGAGAATGTGAGAGTATTGTTTTTGCAAGAATGACGGAAGTGAGAGGGGTTTGGTATCTGAGGGGCCTTGGACACCCTATGGGCCAACCCTTAGGCCCATTAGATTTTGGGGCAACCCTTAAATATTGGGGTTGAAATAAGAAGGCCTTACATTCACCCTAACAACAAAATTTTTGACCTTGAAAATGAAAACTTACCACGTAAACAGATGCATATGTGACTTCCTCATATCCTCCTCTAACTCCCAAGTAGAGTTACTTATCCTCTGATCCCTGATGACTTTGACTAGACTGACTGGTTTTCCTCGACGTTCCTCCACACGATTATCCTCCAAAGCAACAAGCGGTACTTCCATAGTAAGATCGTCCCTGATCTGTTGTCCTCAGCTTCCAATACATGAGACGGATCAAATACGTACTTCCTCAACTGTGACACGTGGAATACCGGATGAAGATTTGCCAACTGAGGAGGCAAAGCAATCTCATAAGCCATAGGCCTAATCCTCTTGGAGATTTGATAAGGGCCCAGGAACTTAGGAGAAATTGAGCGGAGAGCCCTTCCCACACCAGTGGTTTGGGTCACCCTCAAGAACACATGATCTCCCACCATAAATTCCAAAGGTCTCCTCTTGCGGTCCGCATAGGCCTTCTGTCTACTTTGAGAGGCCTGCATCCTATCCCTTACCATTCTCACCTTTTCTATAGTATGCTCCAATAACTCTGGTCCAACTAGCACCGCTTCCCCATCCTGGTACCAACATAGAGGGGTCCTACACTTTCTATCGAATAGAGCCTCATATGGCGCCATGCCAATGCTTGCATTGAAATTGTGGTTGTAGGTGAACTCTATCAAAGGTAAAAATTCATCCCACGCCCCTAAATGATCCAACACGCACGTCCTCAAAAGATCCTGAAGTGACTGGACCGTCCTCTCAGACTGACCATCGGTCTGAGGATGATAAGTTGAACTCATAGTTAGCTTGCTACCCAAAGCACTCTATAAGGTCTGCAAAACCGAGAGGTGAAGTCTCAATTAATTTGTTGGCGTTCTCACTTTTAACCAAAGTACAGTCTCAATTAAAAATGAGAACTTTTAGATTATCCATAGTAAATTCAACCAAAGTATAGTCTCAATCAAATTTACTATGCCTGGTCATGTCTATTCTTTTATCTCCTCAATTAATTTTAGTTAGAGTAAATACCTTTAATCAAAGTAAAGTCTCAATTATTAGTAAAAACTCATTCAATCACATGAAAGTTTCAAAATAAAATCAAAGTAAAGTCTCAATTAAATTTAAAAACCCTTGAACTCATAATCAACATGCATATAGATTTAAAATCATTACTTTTTACATGATTCAAAGATAAAAGACATAGATAAATGAAAACCTCAACAATAATAAAAAGAACAAAGAAATTATTTCATTCTAACCTCAGAATCCAAAATGAAATTACAATGGAATCAACCCAAGAAGTTTAGCAATCCATGGAATACAAAAGAAGAATAGAGAGAAGAAAAGAGAGAGAAAGGAAACGAAATTAGGCACCCCTAAGGGTTCTAAAACTCTGAAGTCCCGAACTTGTTCTTTCTTCTACTCCATTGGTCTCTTTATATAAGACTTGGACTGGGCTTTTCGGTTGCTAAAATCTCTCAAATATCTTTTAAATTAAAGATAAAGATAAATATTTAAAAATATTTGGAGAGATATAGACTATTTGACAAATATAGTTGGCTGATAATATCAATATCTAATATAATTAAATAAATAAATTAATTAAAGATATATGATAAATTATCACCAATTAATATTTGTATTAATTTTCCAAATCAACCCTTTGCAATCTCCTCAAATTATCTTCTAAATAATCCAATATCTTCAAGATATATTTGTTTGTTGTGGATCTAAAAGGATTCAAGAAGATCTTGTCATATTTAAAAAGATTTGGTAGTTATTATCTTTTAATATTTTATGATATAATTAAATAAGATAATTATTTAAAAATATCAAATAAAATATCTAAAGATATATTTTCCCAAATTATCTTCTATCATAAAGATAAAGAAAACCACAAGGTCCAATTTTTCTTTCCTCTCTTCTTGGTTTAGCCAAACTTCTTCACTTTTTCAAGCTTTTCTTGCCGTCTTCATGCAATGCTTGGCTTGGATTTTTGTGCTTTTGATAATTTCTTATTCTTGGATTTATCTTTAAGGTGTCATGAAGCTTTAATCAATTTATTTCCACACCTCCATGACTTAGCTGCAACTGCACTAACCCACATCAAAATATCCAAAGAACATTTATGCAACTAACAAGCTATTTTTAACATGTTTTTGTATCTCATGCTCAATAAACCCAATTATAGGAAATCCCAATTAAATCAATCTTTAAGCACACAAATTCAATTAAATGCCCAGAATTAAACATTAAATGAGAGCAAACATGCGCACTCATCACCCCTATTAGTGGGTGTCCATGGTGGTGCCCGATCTATATAATTTGGTAAGGATTCAAGGTAATTTTGGCTGGGTGATGTATGTATATTGGACTGTGAAAGTATATCTGATTGCATGATAAAACTAATTTTGGCTCTAGCTTACCCTTCTGTTGTTTGTTGTATGTTCTGTGGTGTGGTCTTTTCTTTTGCGATGATCATCAACTTGTTGATGTGAGCAGAGGTGAGAACTCCCCGTAATCATGAGGGTGATGGAGGTTCCGCTGCATAGTCTGCTTGGACTAGATCTAAGTTTACTTGGACTTTCCTTTAGGGCTATAACCCCTGTACCGTTGGTCTTTAGGCTTAAAATTCTAAATGTTGTTGAGTTATATTTTATACTTTGTTATGGCATCGTAGTGTTCCCTTTTCTTATTCGGGTTTTCTCTTAGATAATCGTGAGGAGTAGTGTCTACACTCCAGGACTTTGTTTCTAATACTATTCCGCATGACATTCCTTTAATTAGCGCTATTAACTAAATGGGGTGTTACAGCCCCAATTGAAGTACACACTGACATACGATATCCATGCAAAGCAAAAGTAAACATCTCATGCCAATCCTTATACATGAACACCATCTTTTATATAATCTTCCTTATGTTTTTATTAGCAGCCCCAACTGCCCCATTCATCTTCTGACAATAAGGAGAAGGTTCCCAGTCATCCTCATTATCATCTTCCATATTGTCAATAGAGTGCTCATAATTAGGAATATCGACATTAATATTTTTGAAACATTCATCATCATATTTGCATCATTTAAGTTTATAAAACAGATAAATAAAACGAAAATAAACAAAAACGCAAACTATAAATGATTTTATTGTCACATTGAGCATAAAAAAAATTAAAGATTAAAAACGGTCATCTCAAAAAGTCTTGAATCCTAAAACTCTTAGTAAAGCAAAAGGATAAACTAAAACTATTACATTTTTTCAAATTAAACATCACGGGTAATTCGTTATCTCTCAATTATTCAACTACATGTATGAAGGACAGGACCACACAAAGTCTGAGCTTTCAAATCCACTTCCATCCTCGATGGGTGATATCTGACAAGCATTCATTCATCCAGCACTACAGAAGTTCTCTTCGATGTCACTGATTTGAATCTTCCCTATCTTTCGTTCTCGTCCTTCTATGCAAGCCAGGCTTCGCTCCTTCTTTTCTTCTATTAGTTTTCTGTTGTCCTATTTATCCCTATAACATACTTGCACAAAGTTCTTGTCGATCAAATTTTGTAGAAAATTTTTGAACTCATTGCATGCCTCGATGGAATGTTCAGCACCTGGATGGAACCCGCATGCATCCCTTAAGTTATATTCACCTTCCAACAATCTTACTATTAGTAGTGCCTAAAAAATAAACCTTCGTGAACTCTTAATTTCGCGTACATTCCTCACCAAATTATGTCCTTGAGATCAATAGCATTTATCGCAGCATTATCATGCCCAAAGAGGGGATTGGCCTTAATTTTGGATTTATTCTCTTGAAATTTTAACTACCCTAAGTCGATTAAAGCTTGCACTTTGTGTTGGAAAGACAAACATTTCTCAGTAGATTGACCGATGGCTCCCCCGTGATAATCACATGTGGCATTACATCAAAATACTTAGGGTATGGTGGCTGCAACGACTTCATCGGGCAGATAGCTACCAAAGCATTACGGAGTAGATTCGGCATTAACTCCGTGTAAATCACAAGAATAGGAGTGAAATGAATATAATTCTTTTCTTGATTCCTTCTAGGACTAGTGATTTGCCCTAAAGATTGGTTGGGATTTGTGTTAGCCTCAATTTTCCAAGTGTTATTTGAGGAGTTTTGCGATTGATAGGATTCCTACTATGGAGATTGTGCTTGGTAAGCGGGAGTCTGATTTTCTAACCTAGGTATTGTTGATGCTGCATGCACCTCTACTTCCATCTTCTTCCCAAGACTGAAATCAGGCTTTTTAGGAGTTGTAGTTGCAAACGGGCTATATGCAATTTTCCCATTTTTCAGCCCAATCTCTATCCTTTCACCTATGATAATGATATCAGCGAAATTTGAGGATACATTCCCCACCATGTGCTCATAGAATGGGGGTTGCAACGTGTTCACAAACATTGCCACCATTTCCTTATCATGAAAGGGAGGTTCCACCTAAGAAGCAAGCTCTCTCCATCGTTATGCATACTCCTTAAAAGATTGAACATCGTATTTGGCCATGTTTTGTAATTGCAACCAATCTGGCGCAATATCCATGTTATACTTGTACTGTTTCAAAAAGGCATCCACCAAATCCATCGAAGAATGAATGCGAGATGCTTCCAAGTGTGTATACCAACTCAATGCTACCCCAGTCAAACTGTCTTGGAAGAAATGGATTAGCAATTTGTCATCATAAGCATAGGCAGCCATCTTTCGACAATACATGGTTAGATGGTTTCTAGGGCATGTAGTACCCTTGTACTTTTCGAACTCTGGAACTTTAAACTTGTGAGGTATTGTGACATCACGAACTAGGCTTAAACCCGCAACATCGCCAAACCCATAGTTTCCACCTCCCTCAATAGCTCGTAGTCGTTCTTTTAAAATTTCTAATTTAGTTTTTGTTCCCTCAACATCAACGGATACGACCTGCATAGTAGGGCGTGATGTAATCTTGTCCAAAGAGTTATCACCGATAGTTGTGTTTAAAGTCTTGGGCATTACAGTCTCTCGGGGTCCCGCAATGGTAGCCGTTTCATTCCCTAGAGTATTGATTGTGCATGAGAAGGAAGCATGCTCAGCCTCTGAATATTCTCCAACAAGTGGGGTGTAACTAGATGGCAATCCTTATGCTAGGAAAGCAACATAAGCGCCGTGAGTGCTTTCCTCACCCTTTGTTGATGAAGCTTCTCCTGTGGCCTTTAAGGACTTCAAGGCCTCCAAGATTTGACCTACTTGGTCCTTTAGTTGATTGATATTTGCTTTTATTGTCTCTTGTGCGGTTTCCCAGTCCTCCATATTTTTACTATTTGTTCACGTCCTGTAGGGGTGCCTTAGCCTTGCCGTATTTTTTTATATTATTTTTTCTCTATTATTTTTATTAAACAAAAAAAGATAAGAAAAAGAAAAGGAAGGAAAATAGTCCACACAAATCTGACCACCTAGAAAGCTCATAAATCAATGCATTAAAAAGAAAACCTAATCTCTAGCCCTATCTATCACGCTCTCAAATTACTTTCTACAACCCTAGAGGATAATTTTTTCTTCAAAGAAACAAAATCTAACTACCCCCGACTCCAAATTACATATTAATTTGCCTTTTCTTTTTAAACTTAATGACAACTTTATAATTTTGGACCTAAAGTTAAATGAACATGATGAAATAACATGGTAAAACACAAATACATGGATGCAATAATATGTCATGCATGATTTTATTACTAAATCAAAAAATGAAAAGGAAAGAAAAAAAATAAAAAATAAAATAAAATAAAATGAGGAATTAAAAAAAAAGTGTATATCTCCTTTTATGCCTTAAAAAAGGTTTGGCACCTAATGGATCTAAGGTAAAATACATGCGCTTGCCAGGATGGTTTCCTATTACCTAAATATCAAGGTCACTAGAGCTATGGCCCACTTCATGGCATTTCCTACGACAGTTGGTAAACAACAAGAGGTGAGAGTACCAATGCAGCAAACAAACTCTAACTGGGGTTCTCATAATGATCACTTCGGAAGTACATCCACTGTGACACTGCTACACAATCCCCTCCAATTCTAAAGTTACTCAGACCCGGGTATAGGGCCCCACTCATGTCATGCACACAGTGTGTGGGTGTGAAGGGAGGATAATGCATACCCAAACCCCTTCTTGCAAACAAACAGAAAAACCAGACAAATATATATAATAAAATCATCTATCCTAGAATTCAAAATTCAAGCATAAAAATAAAGCAATATGAACAATAAATAAATAATTCAATCATCCAAAATAAAAAAAAAAAATATATATATATATAAACAAAAATAATAA
>Ga0214544_1009135_pt1 | contig 15799 bp, 4 predicted proteins | sample CNSS3metaG_FD_160074 | JGI IMG/M metagenome (GOLD analysis project Ga0214544, IMG submission 160074) | Root nodule microbial communities from cowpea collected in UCLA plant growth center, Los Angeles, California, USA - CNSS3 | ecosystem: Host-associated > Plants > Roots > Nodule | place: USA...
CAAAAATACAAATACTTCCTAGTGTAGTCGTGGACGTAGGCATACACATTGTAGCCGAACCACGTTAAATTCTCTGTGTCTATTTTTCTCTCCTTTATTCTTTCCTTTATTGCCTTGTTCCTAACACAAACTATCTTTCAACTTAAAAGCACGGAAAATAGACCGAGACCTTACCTTAACTTTTGTGTATTCCAAGCTAAATAAAATTTTGAATCTATTCTTTCACCTAAAAAAAACTTAATAAACTATTTGCCAACCTAAAAAATATAAAATAATAAATAAGCAATTATTGAATTTAATAACCGAATTCTTCGTATCATATTAAACGACTTTTCTTTTTTTCAACAAGAAAACTTCTTACGATCTTATGAATTATCAACCAAAGTCGCATCCGTTGTTTTGGGTAAGGCTGTTTTAAATTCAAATAAATTAAAAAAAAAAATCGGAAATTGTAGACAAATTTAAATACCCAATGAATTGCACATGCCTAACTACATTTATTGATCTAACGTCTTAAATGTATTGTCAAGTCATAACACTCTGATTTAGAAGTATCATAAAACTCATATACTAAGTCTATGACTTTCTTATGACTCCTCCGAGAATTTCTTTCTTTCTTAATTTAAAAAAAAAAAAAAAATTCTCAGTTTTAAAATTTTTACTCAAAACCAAGAGTTGGATCTGAGAATTTATAAGATCTTTTTAATAAAGGCACTCCTTTGCATTGGAATTTCTATACAATTTAAAACATTTGAGGTAGTTCTTAATTTTTAGAGTAGCTTCACCACCTACTTCCATGGAGGTTACCATTTTTGTCACTTCCATCACCTTAAGTTATTGCAATTATCAAACATCCTTTATCTACGCTTTCTTATTCTATTCATGTCAAGATAATGACATTTTCATATATAAACCAACTATCGCCACAACACCATCTTCTTATTTTTGTTTTGTAATTTATCGATTATTTAATACTTGGAAGGTAGTTTAATATTAGAGAAACTATGCTTCCTGGTAATTTAATCTTAAAGTTCTGATTTTTTTAATAATTTTAATATATGCTGCTGATAAATATTGGTAAGAATATATATATATATATATATATATATATATATATATATTAAATATGTTTTTATTTTTATATATATATATATATATATTAAATATGTTTGGATTTCACATTCTAGATTCTTTGTTCTAATTTTTTTTTTCAGAATTTAATATGTTCTAAATTGTATTTTCTGGAAAATATACTGATTTTAAAATGGATACTTTTGTTATTCTGTAATAATAGAAGTGTGAGAAGAAATTATAGAGGTGTGAAAAAAGAAATTAGGAAGGTGCAAGAATCAACTGTCTAAAAACTAGGGTTGAGTAAATTTCAAAGATGGATACCCACGCAACATTCGCAATAAGCACACAACATTAATTCGATCAACGACTATAATATTTCCCTAATTACAAAGTCTAATTTCAATTCTAAGCCTCAATGACATGCTTCAAATGACACGTTTATTTTTCGTTTCCATGAAAAATTTGATTGTTAACTAAATATCTTATTCAGTTAAGTTATAAAAGCTTAGTTCTTGAGATTTAATACAAATTCGTTTAGTAAAACGGAGCAAAAATTGATTTTAAACTAATTTCAAAATAATTTTGGATCAAATTTTAAAACAAAAAGGCATTTCAGATTCTTTGAAAATTATACTATTAAAATTTGTAAATCTATCGATTTAATCATTGAATTAGAACTATACATGTCCTTGATTTGGTGTCAAATTTTGTCAAAAATATACAACAATAAAATAGTAATGAAAAGATTAAATATAAAAAAAAAACGGAAATGTAGATAGTATATTAATTTTGATCTATTCCAATTAGTTATCGAATAATTTACCTACACAAATGAAAGATAAAATGTTCTAATTACTAGGGGGGTGTGGAAAACTTATTCAGTATAGTTTATTTTCAGTTAAGATGATTTAATATGAAAAAATAAGTTTAATATCTGATATTGCTACACACAAACACACACAACACTTGGAAGCTGAGGATTTATAGTTCATTCACCCCCTATATTGGAGCTCCTTACTACTACTAGGTACATTTGATTGATGCCAATATAATACAGTATGAGTTTAACAGTCACAAATATCCTAAATGCAATATATAACAAAATAATGAGCGTGCAGGAATCCATTGGTGAATAGTTCCAATCTTTTTACAGGCACATGGAGACATGAATGCATTATAATGGTGTTCTTATCTTGTGAAGTTATGGTAATATGAACAATTAGATGGCCATTGTAGTTCACCCATAAAGAAAAACATACTACTTGTCATCGAAGATCAATGACATCAAATTTTAAATCTGGGTTCATGTAAACATCTGTGCATGTATCGTAAATGGGACCACCATCAGGAGGCTGATTGTGTGGATGAAAGCCACGTTGCTGGCACTGTCTTATGACCGACATTCCACCTGGGGTTGTCAACCGAAAAATGCCATGGCTTCTGTACATGTAAACAGGTAAGAGTCATTTCAAAATACACAATCTTTCGGCCACCCAAATTCAGTACCTTTTTTATATGTAAATCTGAAAATATTCCAGCAAGAATAATAAATAGCTGACGTAGGAGAAGCACAGCCAAGAGGAAACCATCATATTTACATTTTTATCTTTTATATATTTTTCCTGACAGCTAAAGTGAAAATGGCTTTAAGAATTATTTATCATCACAACGTTCCTACCAAATTCAAAGGCTGTGATAGTGAATGATGGACAAGTAAATTGTAGGAGTGGAAGAAATGAGGACGTTAAAACGGATGCGTGATTACACAAGACATTATACAAATTGATTGTGTACATGAAGAGATTGGTGTAACATCAATGGAGGAAAATATGACAGAAAATCAATTAAGGTGGTTTGGCCACAGGGCACCAGCGGGGAGGGTAGAGTAGAGTGGATTGTATGATTTTAAGTCTTCTGAAGAGGAAAAGAAAGGAAACCAAGAAGAATCATCAGGTATACAACATCTTCGAAACTTTAGGCATTACTTCCGCATACGGATTTTATTGAATTTAAACTAGACATTTATCCCCTTAGTGAAAAAAAAAAAAAAAAAAAAAACTATGTACAAGAACTAATATGTACCAATAGGGCATATAAGGACCAAAACTTGAGGGTTTTATTTTATATATATAGAGGCTACTACTTAAATGAGTGTCATCTATACTAAAGACCAAATGATTCGGTCAAACCATTGAAAAAAAAAAAGAATTATGTACAAAGTGAGTTATATAAACATTTTCCTATGAGATTACCGATCACTTAACAATGAGAGATACGAGGATTTGAAGCCAAGTCATGCAGTTATTATAAATAAAAGATAACTTCGTAGGACAAATAGCATTAGTCTTAACTGTCAAGGCAGCATTATGCTTGATAGTTATATTTCAAATTTGTCTCAAACTTAATTTTTAATTGGATATCCTTCTTTGCCCTTTTCCCACATGAAGACAGACATTTTTAGACACGATGTTACCTTGAACTGTCTGTTGGTGCCATGACTATTGCAACAGCTTCTGGCAGCATAATCTATAGAGACAAGCATTTGCATAAGATGCAAAGAATATAAGAAAACACCACAAAAATAAAATGTACTCAGCTTGATTAGTAATTGAAAGCACAACAAATATGTATGTGTAAGACACGGGCCTCTAGAGCACTACAAATAGTTCCGTGTTTAACAGAAACCATAGAAGAATAAATTTTAGCAAAATCACCAAATTTCTAGGAGATCGATATCAAAGCAAGATGCGCTAGAAACAGATTTTTCAGGTACATTGTAAATTGTACACCGTATATGAAATTATACGTTTACACTCAAATATATGTTAGATAGTAAAGATGTAAAACTGAATCTAGAATGAGTAGTTGCAAGTCTTCATGTATAAATTTCTACAGGAAATTTAATCTGGATAGCGTGTAAACCATTTCCTCATTTGCAAATAGCAGAAATATATTTCAAAGACCAAGGCAAACAAATCTCTACTAAAATTTAAGAAACCTCTCTTGAACTCACCTGATACGAGTAATGGGTATGTACATCAATTGATGACATGAAACAAGATTGTGTGGGATGTGTCTGGCAATGCAGAATTATATATCAGTGTTTGCAACATGGGAAGACAAGCAAATTAAATTATGCGAAGAATATGTATAGAAAACTGAACTCACGTGGATCCACCCTAGGGGGAAAAGAGATTGCTTATCCTGTACTTCAAATATCTCCTCTTCATTTGTAGCTTGGCACTGCTCCAAATGTAACAAATTTAAAACAAATAATTGGAAACGATATTACTCAAAAGGCTTGAGATGAATATTTCTTACAGAACTAGATGTTGCCTCCTGCTTTGGGATTATTAGAGCTGTAATATAAAATTTCCTGTTTTTCTGCAGATCAGTTGTATTAGCAAAATATTAATCAATATCTCACAATATCAGCTGGCAGATAGATCCAAAGTTAAAACCAATCACATTGGTGAAAATTTTACAGAACTCAGCATGAAAAAATATGTTATGTAGTGTGGATGCCCAAACACGCATGACTAAAAGACAAAGTCCACAAATTGTTGTTGCTATGGACTTAACACAAGTTTAAATTTCTTTTTGGTTGCTAGGAATCCAACAACAGGTTAATTTTGTTTCTAAGATGAACAGCATTTAATACAAATGGAAACTAATATGGAGTTGATAGGTCCCAAGCTAATCTTGGATCTATCCTTGCTTGTTGCTTCAAGTTCCAAAAAATATGTGAAATCACTTACAAGCAAACCTGCAAGAATACCACAAGTCTCTAAATTTTTGTCAGTGTTTGATTTGGCAAGCTCCATAAAACTCTTCATCATAGAAGTTGACTGCATATAGAAACAATTGTCAGGAAAATAGGGAATATACTACAACTGAGAATAGTTATTCCTCCCCAGAAATGTACCCAAAAAAAGTGGAGAGAGAGAAAATGGCGCATGCTGAATTCTGTGTTAAATTAAATCAAAGCATATATTTAAATTAAGGGTTATAGATACAAGAACATATAGTTTCTCTCAATCACGTAACATGTAATCCACCCTATTTACAATCCTATGTATGAAGATTGCTACACATAAAACTGGCTAATTGACCTCTCAATGACTAGGTAAACATTAACCAGACGATCATTTGAATTGACAAAGCTAGTAGTGATTCTCCCAACAAGATCTTCTCTTAAATAAGATTTTGTAGCCAATAATGGACGAAAACATCCGAATCACGAGATAAAAAGCCGTAAGAATAGCATCAGACCTAAAAATGATGAGGAACACTACCATGACACAAAAAGCATTCAAATTGTTTTGATTAGGTGTCTGTTTTTACATTAAGCTGCCTCATATTGTTTGAAGAAGAATATCATGCAAAGACATAAAATATTGAAATTGTTGAGACAAATATTCATAGGCATTAAAATTTCGTAGTGTAAAAGGGAACACCAAATTGAGCCTTGATTTTATATATAAAAGAGGAAAAAGAAAACAACTGAAAGTGATATTTCAGAAAGAATAATCACCCACAAAATTGACAAAAGTTTGACTACGTGTCAAGATATAATTAGGATCCTAAACATCAAAGTGAATTAAAGTAAAAGATTCATGACACGAGACAGCAACAGTGGTGGCTAGAAACCATAAAAAACATTGGGTAATAGAGATTCAGGGATATAGGGCCAAAAGCTAGAGTGGTTCCACCTGGTAAGCAAGGGTTATGGTTACTGAGTAATAAATTCCGTGTGTTTAAAAATGGAACATACATTTATATTAGGGCTTAAATATAAAGATAATATGTAACCTTCCCTATAAGAATTAAATTAGAAAACAAAAAGAAAGCATCAAAGAATGTTGTTAGTTCTTACAATGTGTAGTTGCAGAGGAGACTCGCCACGAACAATACTATCTGATGTTGGAATTTCTTTAATACATCCTTCCTCAATAACATGAGGTGACACTGCCGGAATCAAATCCTGTACTTCAGCAAGTACAGGTGGAGGAGAAGGCTGTCTGATAACTTGTATTGGAGTAGGGATTTCTGTTGCTTCAAAAGAGATAAGAGAAGGAGCTTCATCAGCACGCTTTTCCTGGAAGTTGTCACTCGGGGTAAGAAATGATTCTACATCTGATCTTTGTTGTTCTGAAATGCTATTATCTTTTTCACTCAGAGATCCATCTTCCGAGGGTTGCTGAAGGCTGTTTGTTCAGGCAGACAATCCAACGGGATGGATTTAGTTGATATAAAAAGTAAATAGATAAACAAGCTCAAGGTGCATCATGGGCAAAAACATTTCTTTTATGATTCAAAGTGGGGCACAAAGTAGGCCTTACAAGATCAAGAGGGAGGGGATAGGGGAATGGGAAAAAGGGTGATATCCCACTACTTGACCAACTGAACTAACTCAACGGACATCAAGGATGGTAACTTGAGAAGCATTTCACCAATCATCAAATCAAACCACTTTTTTGACTAAATTATCTAAACAAAGTACCATTATTTAAAAAGGCCAACAACATAAAAAAAAAATACTGCAGAAACTTAAAATAGGCCATAACCTTGGAATTTCAACTGGAGACAAATCTATGATGGTTGGATACCTGACCTACATCCAGATGGAACATTCAGAATGATCTTTGAACAGAATTGAAAAATAGCTAAACTCTAAGCATACCCCTTGATCACTTGCAGGTGGTCGCCACTGCCCTTTCAGTCCATTGGGACCAAGAATAGAATGTCTGGAAAGAGTTTCCTCCTTTGGACGTAGGAGACTTAGAGATCTGTAGAAAGCAAGCATAATCACTGGGTTGGTTGTCAAACAAAACAAAATCATCTAGCACTATCCACTTTCATATGCAAAGTCTAGTATGACAATCGTAGTAACTAAACAGATTATAAAACTTCCACATAGCTTCATGCGCGCAGAGAAAGTGGGTATCATTTTATGCAGCACTGATCACCGTCAGAAGGCAAAACATAAACGTAGGAAAAGTCCAAATGTTCAATACTTACAGTCTTCTCATATTTTCTTCCACAGGCCTTACACTAGAAAACTGCTGACCCCTTGGTCCATGATAAACAAACGCTCCTGTAGTTGGCACGATTGCCTGGTCACATACAAAAGAACATGGATACAGAAAATTCTTTGAAAGGGCGGTTGGAGAGCATACAAATCGCTAAAAAGCATTCACCCAAAAGAATAGATGTAATTGTGAGGAATGATTTTCATTGATAAGCTACAACCTTCAAAGCAGATTCTCAGACAAAAGAATGAAAAAAATTGCAGCAACATTTTACCTTTGTTCGATCATAGCTAGCCAAAGATTGCTTTTTCACTGGAGAAACCATCAAATTATTTGAATAACAATTTTCCAGCCCATTGTGGTGGTGGTATGCTCGCCTGCTGTTATTAAACTCATTGATCTTCTGTTGCACCTTTGGTTTCAATTTCTCCAGCTCATTCAAAGAATTTAACAATTTCTATGACAAGAACCTAAAAATTAAATTACATCCAAGAATGTGCAACACTTTATAGATAGAAGACAAGATGAAAGCTAACCTTTCTCAAAATTTCTTTCTTGATTTGTGGAGATGATCTATAATCTCGGTGACGTGGTATCGTCTCAGAGACCAAACTAACACCAACCAAGGGCAAAGACCTCAATTCAGTTTGATGACAAAGATAAGAAAAATAGAATATAATATTCTTCAACTACTCTAAACCAAATTATCTCAAAAGACAGTACAAGTCACTGAGTCAAATAATATACCGTGGGGCATCAATATTACCTAGAAAATCTTAGGAGCATGACATATAGATCGACAATATTGTTCTCTGCACGAAAGATATCAGCCTGCAATACCAAAACAAAAGAGCTGAGAGGTCATGCAAAGCAAATTGCAAAAATTATCGTAAAAATGAAACATTACCACTTTTTTGTTTCCAGATATTGAAAGGTATTAAAGCAAGACAATTAATTCGGAAGCGGAGAATAAAATCTAAAATGTCAGTACAAGCAATTAGCACTAAAAGAAAAAATATGTATAGTCAAACACTGAAATTATTAGTTGCAATGCTGCATGAACTTAATAGCATAATAGTTGGATAGTGAAATTCATACATGCAATTTGTTCATGTAACTCTTAATTAAGATCCTAACTATCTAGCACTTCTATATTCAAAAATGTATAAGAAAGGGTAATTACAGATATTTTCAACTGTTCATTTTTATGCAAAGGCAAGCACTTGCACAACATTATAGTTGCCCTTTGTTTGTGAGCAGTTGGTGCTGGGTTTGAATCCGAAAACAACCTCTTTGCATAATATGAAGGGGGAGATAGTGTACAGTGATACTCTCCGTTATCTTGGTTTCAAAAATGACCATTTGAGCACTGGTATGTTAGCTTCTCCGATAAACAGTTATCAGCTTAGCTATGCACACATGCAACATCAAATTGCATATTGGGTAGTTAGTTGCAACTGTAGGCACTGACTAGGAAGAATGTAGGCTTAAATCTATTAGTTCTATGCTTCTCTTGTAACTTTCTATCTTCCCCTATCCCTCTCTATCTTATAAATGCAAGTCGAACCTCTTGTATAAATAATATTTTCAGTTAATTAAATCAATAATTACAATGAGCTTCTACTATGAAACCCCTCTCCTCTAATTTGGGCTCTACGATTTGTGGCCACATCAAGGTAGTTTCACTTTCCTCGCCTCTCTATAAACAAATAACAGCAAAAACATGATGTTGAGTGTCAAGAATATAACCTAACATTCTTATAAATTTAAATGTAATAATATATCATAAATGAAAATTAAAAAATGGCGGCGAAAATTGCAATATCTCAGTGAACCCTATCTTTGCCTCGTCCTCCTCCCGTATATTCTTACAAAAGCAAATAAAATGCTACCAAAATCGTTGGTGTTCACATCATACGCCGTGTAACGGAGAAATACCTGTTTGAGGATATTATCCGCGATCCTGTAGTAGAATCGCAGAGCAAGTCGATTATCAACATCGAGTTTCTGCGTACTTGCAGCGATATTGATGGTCTCCGAAGACAACATCTCCCTTTTCCTTCCGCAGAATCAGAATTGAATTTGTTGTTGATGAAGCTATGCGTTTCACTGCAGACGCAGTTCCACTCTCAGTTTAGCTTCGCCGAGTCGTCGTCAATGGCGGCTTCGGAACACAAAAACAGATCAGCGGATGCCATGTCATTTTGGTTTCTCACGAGGGCAAAAATGGTAATTTTCAGTTACTATTCCGTTTTTTTTTTTTTGTTTAGTTTGTTTGATTTGACGACCTCACACCAACCTCGTTTTTGTTTTTAATTTATAAAGCCCACACAAGTTCATGAATAAGAGTTTTGAAGTTCTTTTCACATTTGTATAGTATTGTACAGTAACAATTAAAAGAAAGAAAAAAGAGACACAAGTAAATTCTGCTAAATTAGTGAATGCGTGTATTAACATAATATTCTAAAAATATAATAAATATCTAAAAGAAGCTCAACCATATAGTTTTGCCAACTAATGCCAATATTTGTAAAACTTAATGGGTTAAGATATTTGTTTAATAATCATTCCCTTAATTTTAATTAAATAAGTATCAAATTCTTGTTTATAAAACTATTATAATAACTAAATTTTATGTAATTTAATGGTTGTAGGAAGGTTTGGAGTAAGTCCCATAAGGAAAATGTTCATGAATTTTCTGTTACATATGAGAATGAATTACTAAAGTGTAAAATTAGAAATGATTCATAAAATCATTCGTATTAAGTGATGTATTTAATTGCCTTGAATTGTGGTATTTCATATACATAAATGAGGTTGAGATTTGGCTTTTGAGTCTAAAAAGGGTTAGACATTTCTCCCATTATATTTTCACAATATGGAGACATTTCCTCCCATAGTAGATAGGCTTTTCTTTCTTTATCAGCATAAAATACATAATGTAATTTATTATATTATGAAGATTTTTCTAACATTATTGTCATCTGTTAAATTCTACATTTTTTTACTAGTAACTATTATAATAAAACAGAGCACACAAACACTGAAAAATAAGTAACAAAGTTATACTTGCTTGCTTGGCCTACTACTACTCGTTAAAACATAGTTCCTACAATTCAAGTTATACTTGTTACAGTCCAAGGATTCACTAGGAACTGAGAAAAAAATCTGTCAGCAAAATCAAAATCCACTTGCATGAATAACAATGCTAAAATTTCTCCACACGTAGGCCCTTTAATTTTTAGAGCATTATATACAAATAAAGAAGTGAAAAAACAAACTATAAATAGCACTGCAATGTGCCATGCAAAAGGAAAAAAAAAAAAAAATCATGAAATCAAAATAACGTGCTTGCTTGCATGGCCTACTACTTCTTGCGAACAACTGGGATACACTTCACCAGCAGACCAATTGGCCAAGACAAAGCTCCAATGCTAACACAAACACCCCATTGCTCCCAACTCAATCTCTCAGTACTTGCAAACTTTTTCAGAAACTCAACCATCACTAGCTGAAGAACAATAGTTAGGCTCACAATTGCAATGAACAACCTATTCTTACCTAGTCCCTTAAATATGTTCTTCTTCTCCGGCTCCCTTGCATTGAACTCATTGAAGACTTGGCACAGGACAAAAGCATTGAAGATAATGGTGTTCTTCACCTTCTCAGTGACATCAAAGATTGATCTTCCCCTGAATTGTAAAACCAGCAACACCAGAACCTGGTACAATGCCTGTGAAATGAGGTTCCTCCACATAACTCTAGTTATGAGTGGCTCAACTCTACCTACAGGTGGCATCTTCATGAGATCATCAGTAGGTTCCTCAGTGGCTAAAGCCAAAGCTCCAAGGGTATCCATTATCAGGTTTACCCACAAAAGCTGCACTGCTGTGAGAGGCACTTTACCAGAAGAAACTGCAGCTACAAAGTTTATGACCAAGGCAGCTACATTAACTGTGAGCTGAAACTGAATGAACTTCTGAATGTTTTTGTACACACATCTTCCCCACCTGATTACTGTAACCACAGAAGAGAAATTGTCGTCAAGGATAACAATATCTGAGCTCTCCTTTGCCACTTCCGTGCCTTCTATTCCCATGGAAAGTCCAATATCTGCTTCTTTTAGAGCAGGTGCGTCATTTGTGCCATCACCTGTGACTGCCACCACATGACCCTTCTGCTTTAAACATTGAACCATCAGAAGCTTGTCAAATGGAGATGATCTCGCCATGACCCTGATTCTGTCAACCTTATCCATTCTTTCCTCATGCGAGTAATTTCTGAATTGAAACCCTTCCACCACAGCATCTCCATCCAATTCTTCACTAGGATCAAGAATCCCGCATTCAGAGGCTATGGCCTTCGCTGTGTGCACATTATCTCCCGTGATCATCTTGATCTGCATTCCAGCATTTCTACATGATTCAACTGCTGCTTCAACTCCAGGCCTACAAGGGTCTTTCAATCCAAGTATTCCCAACAGTGTTAGTTCTGTCTCTTCAAGCTTTTCACAGACCTTCCCCTTGGAGCTCTTTTGGGCAAAGGCAAGGCATCGCAAACTTTTGGTAGCCATGCCCTTCACAATGTTCTCGATCTGAACCCTTTCTTCATCATTAAAGATCATGATTTCCCCTGTTTGGTCATAATAACTTGAACACATACCCAATATCATCTCAGCAGCACCCTTCCAATGTGTAACAATCCTGTTGCTCCCTTTCTTCTCCCTCATCAAAATCCCACTTCTCTTTTTCTCAGAGTTAAACGTCTCCACATGAATGATTTCACAATGCTGCTTCACTACATCGATGTCCATCCCCAAATCCCCCACAGCCCAAGAAAGCAACGCTTTCTCAGTTGGACTACCTGAAATTTCTGGTTGCGAGGTTTGTGGGGTATTGTAAACGCTTCCTGCGGTATTCAACCCAATTCCTTCTTTCAATAATTGTACTAAACTCGGCGCCAAATGCGCACCTTCTGCTATTTCCTCCTTTCCCACCCAAACCTCAGTCACCTGCATCTCATTCATCGTAAGAGTACCAGTTTTATCAGTGCAGATTGTTGCTGCTGACCCCATTGTCTCACAAGCAGAGATTCTCCTAACCATGGCATTATCCCTCATCATTTTCTTCATGGAATAAGCCAGAGTCAAAGTAACAGCCAGAGGCAACCCTTCTGGAATAGCCACCACCACAATTGTCACAGCCGCTGCAACAATCCCCACAACCGCATTCATAACATCATCAAACTTTGTCTTCCTCCCGACGAATTCTCGGTTACCAAAATCATCTCTTGTACTTCCCGTGAAGTAACGTATCATAGATACCACCAAAACAAGCGCAGCCACCAACAGCCCAACCTTGCCGATAGCAGAAGTCAATTTATTAAGACGCCCTTGCAAAGGTGTCTCCTCATTAACCTCTCTCGCTATCGAACCCATCATTTCACCCCAGGCAGTGTTCATGCCCACAGAAGTGACAATCATGTATGCAAAACCATCACTGATCTTTGTGCCAGATAACAAGAAAGGGTTTGTCTCAGCGTTCACGTTCACGTGATCACTCTCCCCCGTCATGCTAGATTCGTCCACCTTCAACGAATACCCCTCCAGAAACACTCCATCAGCTGGAACCTGATCACCGATCTTCAGGTACGCAATGTCACCAACCACCACATCATAGATTGACACGCTTTGGCGTCGACCACCTCGTACTACTTCGACTCCTATGTTCTCACTCTCGGCAGAAAGCTTCCGGAACTGTCTAGATTGATTGAAGTTACTCACAGAAGACACAACAATGACGAGAATAACCGCCAATATGATGCTTCCTCCATCGTACCAGCCCTCCTTCCATCCATGCTGCTTGATCCCAAAGCCAAGAGAAAGCACAGCACATGCCAAAAGGATGATAATAGTGGTGTCCTTAAAAGATTCAAGAACAAAAGAAAAAAAACATTTAGATGGAGGTTTGGTGAACATGTTGACACCAAAGACACGTTTCCGGTGATCAAGATCGTCCTTGCTGTCGCTTACGCCGCGCTTGACATCGGTTTCAAGAAGTGAAGCGAGTTCCTTGGCGCCTCCAAATTGGGTGAGAGACTCGAGCGTCTTGTCCCTTACCATGCGACCGAGAAGTTTGGGATCAACGTCGAAGGGTTTCTCACGCGGGATATGCACGTGGTCTTGTTCAACATCAATGGCCAGATACGAGAATGAGCGCAAGAGCCTTGGAGTTTGAATGTTGAAAGCTTTGTTGGAGACTTGAAGAAGAGCCTTGACGAAAGTGATCGCATTCAAAGCCATTCTCCACCTCTTCTTGCATGTTATGGGGTACGTGCAGGGTTTGACCATGTTCATAACACTGTGGTCAAACAAGAAAAACCAGTGAGATTATGTCAAAACTCTCAGTGAGATTCAAGGATTTGAAGACGAAACAACAATGTGACCATCATGGGTAATTTATATGGGAATTATTATCATCAAAACGATGTTACTGATTATAAATTACGCGTAATTCGAGTTATTTCTTTGACCCTTCATCATATTTCAAATCTTCACCGGATTCCATTAAGTATCATAACGCGTTTTTACGTCGGTTAAATGCAGTGTTTTTCTTTCTTCACCTTACACATATATTACGCATAAAGAGCACGGTTTATATGTTTGCTTTGGTTTTCAATATTACTCATTTATCGTGATATATTGTGTTTAATTGGTTTTTATTTTTTCAGCAGTAATCTTATATCTATTCTTTTATTTTTGTTTTGAGTGTTTTAATTGCTAATATCGAATAAAAATGAATTATTTTACATTTTTAAGATATTATCCGCATTTATTTTTACTTCATTTTCCTCTGTTTTTCTTTTTATATGACGATTAAGTTTCTTTTACAGAAATAAAAAATATAATAAATTTTCTTCATTTTGAACAAACAGTTATTAATTTTTATATATTAAAAAAATTTACTTTCTTTACTTAAAAAATCAACTTAAAATTTAGATAAAATAACCAATATTGTCCTAGATTTTAAAGCAGATAGAAATACAAGTTTAAGACGTTTAAAAAAACGAAAAATATACGTTTTTAATTAGTATAAAATTAAATTTATCAGAGAGGAATATTTAAGCTGTATTTAAAAAAAATGTATTTTCACTCCTCTCCTCTAATTAAGTCAGGGTTAAGAAACGATTGAAATTTGAGCAAAGAAAATATAGTGATAAATATCAAATCAAATTAATGCACAATAAGATTTTGAATTTGTAATAATATCTTAATATATATCAATAGGAAAATATAGCATTCTTTTTTTAATTTGTATTTTCATTTAGCATTATATTTGAAATCATGTATATCTCTCTCAAGTCCCTTGCATTTTCCCTCCATTTCTTCAAGGTAAAGGGATTGAGAAGCGATTCTAATTAATGAAGAAAAGAAAAAAATAAAAGCCTTTTGAATTTATAATTTTTTTATAATCTTTTTTTCTGTTAGCATATTCTTTTGCTTCTGCTTGTTAGCACTTTTCGCTAGACTTTTGTTATCATTTTAAAATTTACAGATTTATAAATATTGTTTATATTATGTTTCCTTTAATAAAAGTATTTTTGCAACATTTATTTTATTAACAATTGGCAAGTAGTTATAAAAATACGAATATATGAATTGATAAGAAGCTTTTTTTAAATATTATATCATATTATAATATCAAAATATTAATTCCTCGTAGTTAAAATTAAAATTTTATACGATATATGCGCAATATATGTTGTTTTTATTATTATTATAGATATTCTCAGTTATTTACTATTTTTGCAGTAAAAGTCATTACATATATATACGAACTTTAATAAAAAATTAAATCTGAATGTAACCATAAATTTTTAAATAAATATTAAATTGCAATATGTTTCTTAAATAAAATGAAAAGGTCCTTATTTTTAAAACTGAAAACTACATTATATCATAGTGGTACAAGTCGAGTCGATGACAACTTTACTCCGGCAAAAATATGGTGTTAACAATAAATATAGGTTTGTAATTTGCTTACTTAAAATTTTATTTTATAATTAAATCATCAAATTATTAAATACTTATTTTACATATATAAAAACAATAGTATTAATTATAAATTTAAAAGTTTATAAAAGCAGTTATAGTCCATCGACCAGTCAACATTTACAAGGTGCCATTGAAACTTACTCAAAATAAAGTTTTTATATTTAATATCAATGCAAATAACAGATTAATTAATTAATTTGATTATATATATATATATATATATATATATATATATATATATATTGTAAAGTTATTATATTTTTAATTGTGAAAATAATCAATTGTACTCATTATTCTCATATAGATGTCAAAAAAATTGATCGGTGTAATCGGTATATATATTTTTTATACAACATTTTAATGGGATGGATACTAATATCATAGTATTTATATTTTGGAATATATGTTTCTGAAGTCTAATTTCCAAAATACCTTTATATATACTAGCGTAACACAACTAATATCATAGTATTTATATTTTGGAATATATGTTTCTGAAGTCTAATTTCCAAAATACCTTTATATATACTAGCGTAACACAGGCGCTATCGCGCCTATGTGTATGTATTTTTTAAATATAATTTATATATATATATATATAATTACAAAATTCTTAATTAAAAAAAATTGTTTTTAAATA
>Ga0214544_1009138_pt1 | contig 15798 bp, 11 predicted proteins | sample CNSS3metaG_FD_160074 | JGI IMG/M metagenome (GOLD analysis project Ga0214544, IMG submission 160074) | Root nodule microbial communities from cowpea collected in UCLA plant growth center, Los Angeles, California, USA - CNSS3 | ecosystem: Host-associated > Plants > Roots > Nodule | place: USA...
ACCTTCAATATCTATTATCGGATGCACCGAATTATAAACCCTAACTAGGCCCTTAGTGGGCAACTTATCCACAAATTTCAACAACATCCCCACCACCTCCTTGTCACCAGCCGACAACTCCTCCACTTCCATGTCTTTATAACGAGAAGGATTGTTGGTCCAGCTAAAGGGAAACTTGGTACTCCCATCCGCATTCAAAAAATGCGATTTACCCCATTCCTTCACAACGACCTTGAAGTACCCGTCTTTGAAGTGTTTGAAAGACTGGGAGAAAGCATCCAACCTGCTGATGCTGGGGCGACTGATTAAAGAAAGCCAAGTAGCCGGCCTTCGGGGTCTGGTGTCATAAAAATACAAGAAGGCATAGGGAGTAGGCTCCAAGTACAAAGACTGGCACAAAATACGGAAGGCCTGCAAGTAGGCCCAGCTATTAGGATGTAGCTAGGTAGGTGCCACATTCAACGCCCGCAGCACACCCATAGTGAAGTCGTCAAAGGGTAGTCGTACATGAAGTTGAGAAAAATGGCACATATACATGTAAAAGAATTTCTCGGTAGCCCCCTCCTTCCCGTGGCATACCCAGTCGACGGCACTCACCCTCTCCAACGAAACAATGTCCCCGCTGACACCCCTAGACATAACGAGTGTACAGTTTAGCCAAGAGTTTAACAGACGAGACCACCTAAATAAGGATGATTGGTCACGGACATCAGCAGCAACCCATCCATAGCCGCCTTTGGCCGGCCAGTTACTCTCCTCCAACTCTTCAGGAGGATCCTCTCGAACTTCCCTCGCCACCTCCATCGGCATCCCGCTTGTAACAACTCCAGAACTTGTACCCTCTCCGCCAAGTCGTTCATCCTTACTCCTATCTGACTCAGTACTTTCACTACTACTAGACGTAGACACGCTACTACTATTGGACATACCTGATTTCGTTTTTTACGGGAAGATGTCGGTCGGAATAGAGGACTAGTCGGACACTTTTACGCGCACAAGGTCTTTAAATTCAGAAATCACAAATGAAACAGGTAACCTCCTATCTGTTTGCAAACACACATTTATAGCATGCGATCCCAAACGACGAACCTCTTCCCGCCAAAACCATATCACAGACCAATCAACACCATCATTGCGAAAAATCCCACTCCAAAATGGCAACGCCAAAACTTTTTCGATGTGACCAACTGACACCCTTTCACCTACCTTCTGACAGTTGCAAATCCTAAGTCTTAACACTGTTCACCACACTTAAAGGCTGGGGGACTGGTGTATCACACCTAGCCGGTTCTGCTAGCTTACCAACACATATCATCCTTGACCGACAACCCATATCGGACAAGGCTGGGGGACTGGTGTACCGTACCTAGCCAAACTCAACCAAGTAAACAGTGTGCATATCGAAACCGCCTAGTACCCGGACATCACCAATATAGGCCATCTAGGCAAGTAGCCGGTCGAGACCGACTACTCCAATGAACTTAAGCTAACATCGATGCCCCCGCATTCAATAGGTCTCAAGGGCCTGGTTTGGGGCCCAGGCCCATTCATGGCCCAACTACAGCCCATGTCAAAACCCAGCCCATGAAATGGTCAAACGTCATTAATGCCCTATAAATACACGTGGACCCCATCATTTAAAGGTACGCATTCATTAATTACTGATTTGACTCTTTGAGAGCTTTGACTTACTTGAGCTTCGGAGATTCTTCTGCAGGTAACCCCTCCTGGGTTCAAGTTGACATGTATCGACCGGGAAGAGGCCAACTGAAGAGATAGCGGACTACATGGTAAGGTGACGCTTGTGTCTACACTACAAGAAAATGGTTTATTAGTAACCAATTTTAATGACCAAAAGTTGTTAGTTACTATAATTACTAATTTAAATACAAGTTTACAAAGTAAAAAAATTATTGGTTACTAAAACAGTTACTATTATGAATAAAAAATTATAATTGGTCACTAAATTGGTTTTTAAGATTAGCTACCATAGTTTTGGCTACCAAAGAAAACTGGTTACTAAAATTTAGCTACCTAAGTTTTGGCTACCAAAATAACTTAGTTACTAAATTGCTCTCTAATTAATTAGTGACAAATTTAGTAACCAATTATAATTTTTTATTTATATTAGTGACTATTTTAGTAACCAATAAATTCTAATTTTGTAAATTGGTATCTAAATTGGTCACTATAGTGACTAACAACTTTTAGTCACTAAAATTAGTTAGTAATAAGACATTTTCTTGTAGTGCTAATATCTTATTTATTCTCTGCAAGAACAAACACTAAATCCCTTAGTCCTAAATTGTCTAACACAAAAGAGCAAAAATACTGAACAACTTACTGGATATTCACCGGCAAGATTTGGCGTGTAGAAGTCGTACGCATGAGCCACATGACTTCCTCTCAATTTGCTTTCAAAAGCAATGGGAGCAACAGGACCAATTAGCATGGCAACAGCGGCTGCTTCACACTACTAAATAACTACTAAAATAATGTAACTTGTGAATTGCTAGTTTTCAGTCGGACCTAGTCCACACGTTCTTGGTCCTCAGGAGTAGCCTTAACACCTCTGTCAAGGGGTGCAGTTGTTTCATAGAGCTCCTGCTTGAGGTTTCGGAAATCAACTGCTAATGGTGTTTCGAAACATGGAAATAGAGATGCATCTTCGGTAGTTTCTTTTTCCTTTTTGTTAATTACTCTTAGATTTGTTTGGATTTTCTAACTATTTGTTTCATCATCTCAACAGAGAGCCGAGGCAATATAAGGCACTAAATCTTAACCAATATCTGTTCAAGATATAGTGGTACAGTCTCAAGCTTTGTTAAATATCAATGATTCAAATAAGGTAATGTTGTTTGGGGTTGGGTTTACCAAACTTTACTTGAGATCTTCAAAGTATTTGTGCTGGACTGTCATCTTCATGATTGTCTTACATGCAGGAAGATAGGGAGAATGGTGGTTCGAAGGTTAAAGTTTGAGGACCCTCGTCCTGAGCAAATTCAAGATATTGACGTGGGACTATTTGTTGAGGAATAAGTATACATAACTCTAACTTTCTATAACTATTGAATTATATTAAAAGTGACTGCAATTTGCATGATGACATGATGGTATTTCCGATAGGATTTACATAGGAGACTCTTAAGTGCAGATTTTAAGAAGCAAGTTGATGGACTTCAAATGCTGCAGGAGGTTGTTCTTATAATATTCTCAATAACTTCCATGCTTTTTTTATTTACCGGAACTTGTACAAACTGCAATTGCACTTTTCAGGCCCTTCCTTCCATTGCTAAGGAAGTAATAGAAGTTTTGGACATTCTTCTGAAGTGGTTTGTGTTCGTTTTGCAAATCAAACACAACATGTCTATTGAAGGTTTCTATTATTTTTGTTTTTTGTTGTGATGCCAGTTTCCTTCTTTTCTTCTTTGGTTTGCAATGTATGGTGTCTGTTGTAACTTCTTTCAATTTAATTGCTCAGGTGCTGGAACTTATTCCTGAACTGCTTGACACCTTGAAGGAGGAGGGTTACACTCTAACAGAATCTGAAGTGGCAGTGTTTCTTCCATGCCTTGTAGAGAAAGTTAATATTAGCAACTATATTTGTAGAATGTTATTATTCCCATGAACTTTTCTAATGGTTTATGTGATTTCAGCTAACTTTTGTTTTAAACTAAGGTACTAGGTTATATTAGTGTGCTTACTTTGGTGTTACAGATGGCAAAGTAGAAGTTCATTTTTTATTTTAATGTTGCAGTTAGGGCATAACATTAATGTTACAGATGCGCGAGCTGACTAAAAAGTTTGTTGCCATATATTCAGCTTCATCTGGTTTGATTTATTATTAGATCATCATGTTATCGAGGTATCGTCTATTTTTCAATTATTTTCTACTCACTGTTTTCCGTCAATACAACTGACATTATGATCTGTATGGAACTGTTCTGGCATTGGTGTGATTGTGGAAAAGAAGGAAATTATGAAATGAACAATGTTCGATGCTATAGCTTTTACTATTGACTATCTTTTATTCTTTTATTCACTTCAATTTGACTTGTCAAACCAGAGTAGTTAATGTATTGTTAATACACCTTAATCTTAACACACTTACGATTTTTTCATTCTTAAAGTTCTAATTCAACTTGGAGGTGTTGCAATGGAATTGGAAGATTCTTTGTTTCCTTTGTTGAAGGGGTGAGTATTGATATTATCCTTGTGAAGTGTTTCAAGATGCAGAATGGACTTTACTGAGGGACTTTGCTAATAAATATTTTTTAGAATTTTAAAAATTTAAAAAGTATTTCAAATAATTTTGGCAAGAGTTTTTAATTGTGAAACATAAAAACAGAATCCTAAAATAAATAAAAAACTAAGGACATGTTTGATTCCCTTCTCTCCTTTTAATTTAAGAAACTGCCTTCTAAAACAATTCCACACTACTCATCAATCAAAATTTTCATCCAAAATTTATTAAGTTTTGAAAATTGTTTCCAAAACAAATGTTCTAAAATGCAGAAACCATGGGAAATGTACTGTCATGTTGTTCTTCTTCTTTTATCTTTGTCCAATCTCTCCTCCAAATCCACACCCTGTTCTGTGCCGTATACCACACTCCAGCACCGACTATCTAAACAATTTGATTTAGTTGCACTTCAAAAACTAAAAACAGTTTTAAAGATACAAACCAGACACACCCTGAGCACCTCTTAGATAAACTTTCTCTGATTATTCGTAAAAATACAAATATCATGTCTCATACACAAAGAAGAAAATATCATATTTCAACAATTTTTAGCGAAGAGGGAAAAAAAAAAAACAAACCTTCGTACCTTCCATAGGATGCTCTTCCTTTCTATTCTATGTCTCTCTTTATTCCCTCTTTCCGGACCCTTAACTCTTTTGTCCTCTTCATGGTTAGCATGATTATTCTTCTTTAATATTTATCATCCGTTATCCAACTTCTTTCTTTAATCTTCTCTTTTCCTGATATATAGTCTTTCTAAATCGATCTACTCTTTTTTTTCATAAAATATCCGATTTGTTATTGAACCGACTGGTTGAATCTATTACCACGATTTGAATATGACTTTTTCTCTAGTTTTCACTTCCCGACATGTCTTTAAAATCAAAGAGTTCTTGGTAGAATGTAATGAAATAAAAATAAAATAAAAAATCTAAAGGTTGTAACAAGGAAAAAAATAAATAAGAAAGATAATTTCTCTTGTGAAAATACACCTGAAGGGAGAAAAAATATACTCTAAATCAATTTAGTGGATTTGCATGTTACAAAAATTTTTGTCTTTGTTTAATACACAAAAGAGATTTTGTAAATATGCACAAAAACAAATTTCTCACTCATCTTGAGCTAAGTACTGACCATATAAACCAACTTTCATAAAAAACAAAATTTATAATTATATTCATTATGATAAGTCTCATCAAACAGAAACTGAGATGTTAAAGTATATAGTAAAGTTTGAAATTTTATAACTCTTGACTATGATCACACTAAATTTAAAAAAAAGAAGATGGATACTTAAATATGAAAATAAGTGCAGAGTGACTTATTTAAGAAAACAAACAGATACAGTATTTAGAAGAGTAAAAGAAACGTGGGAGTAAGAAATTAATATCATTAAAAACGAGGGCCTAAATGAAAGCCAACTTTGAAGGGCCGGAACAGGGACGTTCCTACAAAGTGCGATGGGTGGGTCAATAATGAAAGCCAACATTGACGAAAGACTTTGCCGTAAAAGTTGCGAGTTTTTAACCATACCAAAAAACTTTTGGAAATGGCAACAACCTTTTTTGTTGTTTCAGTTTTCTTCAACGGTCTCTGGTCGTGGGTGTCATCACCATAATTATCATCTACAATGAGAACTGAGCTAGTCTCACCACTTCTGGCCATGCCATTGTTTTGGCTGAGCCTCTACAACAACCTCGTTTCGGTTTCTGGCCAATGTCTTGAAGATCAGAGGTCATTGCTGCTCCAACTCAAGAACAACCTCACTTTCGCCTTTGAAAGCAGCACCAAACTGAAGTCATGGAGTCCAACTAATGATTGCTGCAGCTGGATAGGGGTATCTTGTGACAAGGAGGGACACGTTACTGCTCTTGATCTCAGCGAAGAATCAGTCACTGGAGCTTTAGGCAATTCAAGTAGCCTTTTCAGTCTTCAACATCTCCAGACATTGAATTTGGCTTATAATAATTTCACATCTTTCATTCCATCTGCATTCAAAAGGATGGAAATTTTGACTAGTCTGAATCTGTCATGTGCGGGCTTTCTGGGTCAGATTCCAATAGAGATTTCTCAGATGACAAGGTTGGTTACTCTTGATCTCTCTTCCACTACTTGGTTTCTCCCTTGTGAATGGAATAATGAGCTCAAGCTTGAGAACCCAAATCTAAGAAAGCTTGTCCAAAATCTCACAAGTATTAGGCAACTGTATTTGGATGGTGTAAGTATATCAGCTGCAGGACATGAATGGTCCAGTGCTTTGGTGTCACTGCGTGACTTGCAAGAAACTAGCATGTCACAGTGCAATCTCTCAGGACCCCTGGATCCTTCCCTGGCAAGCCTTGAGAATCTATCGGTCATTGTTCTCGATGAGAACGGATTATCATCCGCAGTGCCAGAAACATTTGCCGATTTTAAATTTCTGACCATCTTAAGTCTTTCTAGGTGCCAGTTGACAGGAACATTTCCGCAGAAGATCTTCAACATGGTAACATTGGTAGTTGTTGACGTAACCTGGAACCACCATCTCCAAGGCTTTTTTCCGGACTTCCCACTAGGATCTCTTCAGACTTTAATGGTAAGTGGCACAAAGTTCTCTGGAGCATTTCCACGCTCTATTGGTAACATGAGGAACTTATCTCATTTGGATTTTTCTTATTGTCAATTTAACGGAACAATTCCCAATTCACTGTCAAACCTCACTGAACTCCGTTACCTGTACTTGTCAGATAACAACTTCACAGGTCAAATCCCATCATTTAATATGGCCAAAAGCCTTAGTTACTTAGACCTTTCTTATAATGGTTTGAGTGGTTCAATTCCATCTTCTCACTTTGAAGGACTCAACAATCTTGTTACCATTTACCTGGATCATAACTCGATTAGTGGGAGCATTCCTTCATCCCTCTTTACACTCCCACAGCTAGGAAATATTGACCTTTCCAATAATCAGTTTGGCCAACTAGACGAATTTACAAACGTATCTTCCTCTCAATTATACTCCCTCGATTTACGTAGCAATAATCTAAAGTTCGCATTCTGCAACTTGAAAACTTTTCCTGGTTTCTTGAGTAATCACTCCAATATAGAATATCTCTATCTTTCAGATAACTATATCCATGGAATAGTACCCAACTGGATTTGGAAACTCGAGAATCTTTGGATGCTGAATATTTCTCATAATATGTTGACTCATTTGGAAGGACCTTTGCAGAATCTTTCTACCAGATTCTCTTATCTTGATCTGCATCATAATAAACTTGAGGGGCCGATACCTTCTTTTCCTGAGAATTTGGAATATTTGGATTTCTCAAGCAACAAATTAAACTCTGTTATCCCACGAAACATCGGTAATTACCTGACTTTCACATCTTTCATCTCCCTTTCAAACAATGCTTTGAGTGGCAGTATCCCTGATTCCTTCTGCAATGTTTCACATCTTCAAGTGCTTGATCTTTCGAATAACAACATTGATGGAAAAATTCCCTTGTGTTTATTGGAAGCGAGTACTGAGATATTAAATCTTAGACAGAACAGTCTCATGGGCCCTTTACCAGATATCTTTTCAGCTACCTGTACTCTAGAGATACTGGATCTCCGTGACAATAAATTAGATGGAAAGATTCCGAAATCTCTTTCTAATTGCACATGGTTAGAAATATTAAACCTCGGAGAAAACAAGATTGTGGATGTCTTTCCGTGCATGTTAATGAAGATATCCACACTCCGGGTCTTAGTCTTGCGAGAAATAATTTAGATGGTCACATTGGATGTCCAAACACCTATGATGCCCAGACACGGATACGGATACGGACACGACACGGACACGGATACGGAAATACGACAAAATTGAAAAAGATGCATCGCTCCCCCAAATCTGGAATCAGAGTCGCGCATCCACAGTGTCCTCTTGCACGTGTCGCAGAGCTCACCGCGTCTGATCCATCGAGAAGTTTCCGACACCGCGTCGTGCAGGTGTCCACCGCGCCTCCGCGTCCGTGTCCGCGTCGGGAGCGGGAAGCATTAGTAAAACGCCGTGTCGGAGCATCACAAACACCAATGCCACATGGCCCGTTCTTCAAATACTTGATCTAGCCATTAACCATTTCAGTGGCAAGCTACCTCAAACACTCTTCAAAAGGTGGGAAGCAATGATGTCTGCTAAATCAAACGTAGAAAACTAGAACGATCATATTGTACGATATTCTGACGAAATAGTTTATCGTGATTCAGTGACAGTTACACTCAAAGGTCAACAGATGGATCTGGATAAGATTATAACTGTCTTAACTTCGATCGACTTCTCATCCAACCATTTTGAAGGGGAAATACCACAAGAGCTATTGATGAAGAATTATCTTGTTTTCTTTTAGAGTTATGAATATGAAGAATTATCTTGTTTTCCTTAAAACCTAGGTGTGAAATAGAGAAAAATAATAATTACAATGACTTTATTCTACATACATTAAACACAAATTACAATAGTTGACAGAGATTATCACAATAGAGGCATCCATACACTCTCGTTATTAAGATTCTAAAACCACCTAAAGAGATATATTACACATACTACATGAAAATATCTTATTTATATCAAGGAGTTTAGGACATGAAGGAGGTTTTTTGTAATCGATTTCGAATTAAATGTAATCAATTACAACACCAATTTTTGTATGAAATAGTATATAACATTGTAACTTAGATTGGTGGCAACAAAGTGAATTGTTTTAGTTTAACGAAATTAAAATTTAGCTGCAAGTAAATGCATGAGATCCGTGACCTTCGCGCTTTTTTTAGTACCCTATTTAACAATCTAGATGCTCAGGTTGGTCGACTTGAGGAAGACATGGGTCACGTGCGCCACCACTTTCCCCTCGCTTAAATCTTACAACTTTCATCATCTATAAAACATTAATCACGCTTCCTACCACTTTTTCGATCAGATTGAATATGTTATCAATAATAAAATGTAAAAAACTCTTTCGTAATCGATTACATTAAGTGTGTAATCTATTACAAAAACCTAGCACAACAACATTTCCTTTGGTAATCGATTACATGCTTTTGTAATCGATGCCCCAAAAACGTCTGCCCCCCACATAATTTCTAGGTGAAAATCGCCTGCACACTGTCCCTCGTCCCCATAATTTCTAGATCTAACTGGTTGACCCACAAAAATCAAAGAAAGCATTAGGGGGTGCACAATGCCTTTAGGATGAAATCGTGTGGCGGTTGCACGATTTGCCTATTTTTGATTTTTTTCTAAATTTGCCAATTTTTGTAATTAACTTAGATAATTTGCCTTTAAGTGCAAAAAAAACCAAAATTTAGTTACCAAAGAAAATTGGTCACTAAACATTAACTACCAAGGTACCTCAATGATGCACTTAACCAACAAATACTTCAGCGCAATCGGAGCAACCACTATGAAACACTCACAATTACCATGAGAAACCCATCAGCAATAAAGGGAGACACTATTGAGTTTCTCGAAAAGAATTATGATTTCAATTTAAGGAAAGGTAGAGGTTTAGACAACTAACCTCGATGCATAATATAAATTCAATCAAACATAATCATTATTTTTTGTATTACAGAGGTACTCTTTCGATGGCTTACACACATGAAGATTTTCTCCTCCTTTCATATTTATTGTTCACATATTTATAGAAAGGTTAATGTTTATGATCATAAATCAGTGAACTATAGAGTGACTCAAACAAGATTTTATTTTGTGGAATTCTTTTATGAATTTCACTATATATGACTTTTTTTTATTTGTGTTAACACTCCATTTCTAGTATTTTTCCTTTCTAAAACTTTCTTTTTAGTTTAAACAAATATTAGTTTGTCTTTAATTAATTAGTTTTTGTTGATAGTCTAAAAAAATAGAGTTGTTTTTAAAATGTGCTAAAAAGGTATAGTTCATGTTTGTGTTCTTATGTTCTTGTGAGTGAGGGAGAGGAAAGTAATGTAAGGGGTTCTCTCCATATCTGATGAGCGAAACAATAGCGCCTTCATGAGATTGGGGTTTCCCTAGTGTGTTAGGTGGTTCTACTTAGTTCACCTAAATAGAAACTAGGATTGGACAAAGAGATCTTCCTTTCACCATTTGATTTCTAGCACTTCCTTAATCTTGTGTACTCTGCTGATTACAATGAAATACACTGGTTTTGTTTTGATTTTGATTTACAACTTGCAAGTTTTGTTTATTCAAGTGTTTGATTGCATTTTTAGTTTTTTGCCTTTAAATTCCACATCATTTCAAATTTCCTTTAATGCTTTCCAGTTTTCATTTCAGTTATTGTTTTCGAGTCACTGATTTGAGCCAAGGTAAAATCTGCACATATCAATGTTCCTCTTTAGGGAATACGTGACCCCAAAGTGGACATACATTGTTAAGATGTCTTCTTGAGTGTAGATAAGCCCTTGTTCATTCATTGCACTGGATTTCAGTTTAAGTTTCATTGCTTTTAAATTATGTTTACTTTAAATTCCAGCTGATAATTCCTGTTGCTTTGATTTAGTTTAAGTTGATTATTTTTCTCTGTTGAAATAAGATTTGCATATGCATATGTAGTCCAATTCACCCTTGCATTGCATTCACGTACATATTTTCACTCTAATTCTGCATTCACTTGGAACACTGTATTGCATAACTTTTGGAATCTGTTTTAGAGCCGGATAGTATAAATCTTCATGCATATCTTGGTCTAGTGCATTAGTATTCTGCTGAATTAGTTCTGTGCATGCTTAGGTGCCCAATTGACGTGTGCATAGCACACTAGTCCTTGTATACATCAGCAGTTCAGTTTGAGTGTTTTCAATTCTTCCAAAATTTTGGTTTTGGTCTAGTGAAAATTTTGTCATGCATTGCCAATTTTTGATCATGATCACGTAGGCATCTTTCACTTAGATTCACTTTCATTCCCTTTTACACATTCTAACTAGACACTTTCTCATTACATTTAAACCATTAGGTCCCATGCATTGCATTCATGCATATCTTCATTTAATTCACTCATGCATTTAGTTTAGTTTAGTTTTAATTCAATACAATTCTGCACTTTTTCTTGGTTTTAAAAATTCTTTTTCCTCCTTTGTTTAATTTTTTGTTCATTTAATATGCATTATTTTCTTGGATTCGATCTTGAGTCATTTCTCTTATACTTCGTGAGGAAGGATACTTCGTGAAGGAGGATTATTTGGATTTTGTTGAACTAACAACTAAAAAATAAGTGAATTAACTAAGCACTTGTTTGTTTGCTCAGTTTTTTCTTATTTACATGAATGTTGGACTATTTCCTTCAGGTTTGTATCATTTTCTTTCTTTTAACTATGTTGATATGTTGTATGGTGCTTATTAGTATAACATAGCTTAAAAAAAGGGAGACAAAGAAAAAATAATGGACGGTGATAAAGTGTTTAATAAATAAAGATGTCCAAACTTTTTTTTGGCCTCATTTATAGATTTTAGGTATTTAAGCTGTTGAAGTTTTCGAGAAATGAAAGATGGATGTGTCAAAAGGTGTGGAAAATGTCACAATGATATTATAGTAGAAGGTTGTACTTGAAACTATGTTGAAGAAAAATGTGAAGTGACAATTGTTGAAATTATTAATCCAAGACATCAAGAAAACAAGTACTCAAACGATTTTTCGTAAGAAATTAGTAGTGATACTCAAAGGTGGTTCTATCAACCAATTAGCAGGTGAAATCACTTAAAGATATTTTAGAGAAGAAGTTGAAGACAATTGTCATTTGAAAAGTAAATTAAAACAAAACAAAAACATCATAGACATGGATTATTTGATAATTATATATTTACATATTAAAATCTTGAAATTTCATCATTAGTTAGGGAATTTATAAATAAGTGATTATGTTTACTTTTTGTTAGAGAAGTTTTCCACTCAGACAAAATTGACTAGTGATGATGAAATATAATGCAAATATACTTTTCGTGAATTATTGTTTTCCTCCATGGGGCGCTTATTTCTTCTATAAAACCCACTTTATGATCTTAATCTCCAAAGTCTACTTTCTCACTTCCTAAATTTTTATTTTTTTTTAATTTTCCCTTTTACCTTACCCATAATTTCCTTTTTAAAAGCTCTTGTTCTCTCCTCTTAATCTTTACCGATTTTCTAACATGTTTATTTAATTAAAATTTAAATGTAACTATAAAAAAAATTATAACTTCGTTATCTTAAGATTTTATATTTTACATAATGTCATTTTCTTATGAGTTTAGTTAATATAAGTTACTTATAACTGTTACGAACATGCTATTGTAAATTCAGGTTAACGCAGATGAACCCACACAGTCGCGAACTTTACTTTAAGAAAATGATTTTCTGTACAATCCGAGAAGAAATTTTCACACACTACTTGAATTTGAAGAAAAAAAAAATTATTCATCTGATCTGATTTAACGTGTTAAAAGAAATTCATTATACACGTTTAGAATTTAAGATAAACTCCATCGTTGAAAGTTCTAAGATGTGACGTTAATAATAAAACAATCCCACTTCCAAATTGCATTAGTCGGTTGTTTTATTTGGTAATTAAAAATATACAATATATGTATCTTAATTAAAATTTTATTATAGCTGCTTGAAATTAGTAAATATGTCACATTCATATTATACAATCACCTTTTTTTTTTGTTCCTATATGCGGGAGATTCTTATAGGTATATATCAAAGTTAATTTCATATAAACAATAGAAGAGAATTTGAACCAATAGAATTCCTAACGACCAATATTGAAGAGGATGTGTATCATGTCAAATTTTACTTTTAATTACGGGTTTGAACAATATAAGCAGCACAACGTTTTTAGCTTAATATTAATTATGTTTTATTCTTTTCAACATACTATATCTAAATTAGTATAAATCTATGAATCCATGATGAATGCATGTATGCAATAACTATTTAAATATGTATAAGTAATAATTCACGTTCTTGCATAGTCGAATGATTTTCTCCTAGGTATTTCTTGATTCTGTTCATTTTTTTGTCTTTCGATTTTCTTAAGGTATATTTGCATAAGGTATTCTGACGGTCAAGCCATTATTCAGATCTTCATTAGAGTAGTAAACCGAGGTTTATGACCTTAATATTGATGTTTAGTTGATTTGTTGGTGCTAGTTCTCATATTTGACAACATATCCGGCTGGGCGAGCATGCATTCATACATAACTACAAAAGTGTATACAAGACTGGTAACTTCACGGTTTTCAGCCTATGGATCAAGTGTATATTTGTTAAAAATATTTACTTGAAATATCAATTTTGATAGAAATATTTGTGTATATTTATATAGAATTTAAATTTCCTTTCAATTTGGAAAATGACAAAATTACTCAAAAAATTTGGGACTAAATTGAGACAAAAATTAAAATATAGAAACCAAATTGAGAATGAAGAAATGACACCTGACATCTAATACTATATACAATTGTGAACTAACAAATGACAACTTCCTCACTATTTTAATATTTCTGAACCATTTGCATTCAAAATTTACTTTCTACAACAGGAAAATATGACTACGTGTCAATCTCTCAGAATTTTGAAGATTAAAAAATAAATCTAAAAGAAATCAGTCTCACACTATTTTGTTCTCACTCTCTATTTCCCACACACAATATCATCCTCTTTCAAACTTCTCTCTTTCTCAAACCTCTTCAGCTTCTTCTCTCTCTCTTTCTCCAACCTCTTCATCTTCTTCATCTGTCTCTGGATCACTCACACACAACACCATGGCGAACACCACATCTTCAACTTCATCTCTCTCTTTCTCACTCACATAGAACGCCCATCTTTCTCATTTTACATACGTCCTCACCTTTTTTACTAGACTTCATCTCTATCTTTCTGACTCAAACATTCAGATCTGTGAACTCTTTTTTCTTTTTTACGATTCTTCATCTCAATGTTTGTCACTAACACATTTAAATATCTACTTAAGTTTGTTTTCTTTCTGATTTCAGTTTTTCTTCAGTTGAATGAAATGAGTAGAAGATGGGTCACGAGCAAGAATGAGAACGGTATGTAAAGTATTTATTTTTACTCAACTATCAGTTATTTTCAACCTTCTCAATGAAAAAAAATAATCATCTTTTTCATCCTACTTTGTTCTGGTCTAAATGGTTGAAATGAAAAGGCCGAAGACAGGCAAGACTCTCAAATAGCATAAGCTTTGAACAAGATTTGATTTTTTTGGTTGCAGAATGACAATGGTATGTAAAGTATTTATTTTTACTCAACTTTCGGTTATTTTCATCCTTCTCAATGAAACAAAAATCATCTTTTTATTCTTGCTTTTATCTAACTATTTTTTGTGTTTTCATCCTACTTTGTTATGATCAAAATGGTTGAAATAAAAAGGTCAAAGACAGGCAAGACTCTCAAACAGCGGAAGCTTTGAACAAGATTTGATATTTTTGGTTGCCGAATGACAACAGTATTTAAAGTATTTATTTTTACTCAACTTTCGGTTGTTTTCATCCTTCTCAATGAAAAAAAAATCATCTTTTTATTCTTGCTTTTATCTAACTGTTTTTGTGTTTTCATCTTACTTTGTTCTGATCTAAATGGTTGAAATGAAAAGGTCGAAGACAGGCAAGACTCTCAAACAGTTGTAGCTTTGAACAAGATTTGATTTTTTTACTAAGCTTTCGGTTATTTTCATCCTTCTAAAAAAAAAATCATCTTTTTATTCCTTCTTTTATGCAACTGATTTTTGTGTTTTCATCCTACTTTGTTTTGGTCTAAATGGTTGAAATAAAAAGGTCTAAGACAGGCAAGTCTCTCAAACAGCAGAAAGTTTGAATAATAATTGATTTTTTTTTCGTTGCACAATGACAATGGTATGCAAAGTATTTTTTTTACTAAGCTTTCGGTTATTTTCATCATTCTCAATAAAAAAAAATCATCTTTTTATTCTTGCTTTTCTGCAACTGGTTTTTTTGTTTTCATCTCCAACACATTTTCATGATTGAGAAATTCATCTTTTTTGTTTTGCTATTATCTTCTTAAAGTTTGCTTTGATCTTAAATTTGATTTTGTTTACATCAATGAAAGGTTAGAAAAGATCGGTTAGAGACAATGGTACGTAAAGTTTCATTTTTTAATAAAAGTTTGATTTTTTATTCACATCCTTCTTTAACATCTGATAGTTTTGAGGGACCAAAAACATATTTAACCCATTTTTCAAAAACAAAGTTAATGAAGCATTTATTCCTTAATTTAGCATTTTACGAGTTTTGATTTTATAATTAATAATTTAGTATTTGTTCTAATGTTATTATTTTTATTTAATAGTTTTTTTATAATTATTTATGTAACGAGTTTGTTTTTTATAATTTATACTTATTTTTTATAATGTTTATTCCCAAGGAATTGCAATAACTTCGAAGTAGGATGACAATTAAGTACTGACTGTTGGAACATGTATGACTTCTCATATTCTCCTTTTATATATATATATATATATATATATATATATATATATATATATATATATATATACTCTATATATATATATAA
>Ga0214544_1009140_pt1 | contig 15797 bp, 12 predicted proteins | sample CNSS3metaG_FD_160074 | JGI IMG/M metagenome (GOLD analysis project Ga0214544, IMG submission 160074) | Root nodule microbial communities from cowpea collected in UCLA plant growth center, Los Angeles, California, USA - CNSS3 | ecosystem: Host-associated > Plants > Roots > Nodule | place: USA...
TAGGTAGAACTTAAATCCTCGAAGCAGCGCCTGATAGATTTTCGATTGTCGAAGCTTCCGAACAGCCACGCTGGGCAGGAAATAGAACACAAGGAATGCGCCAAGAACGGCGCGGACTGGCTGCGCGGTATAGGTCAGCAGGCTGTCCTCGTAGCTGGGTGGCAGACGCAGCCAGTTAAGCAGCGGCCGGTCGAATTCAGGGTAGAAAAACAAATACAGGATGACGCCAGCGAACAGGATGGTCAGGAAGGGCGAAGCGACTTTGGAGATTTTCGGTTCGTCGGGCTTGTTGCTGTCCGGCAAGAACTGCGTCCACAAGATTCTCATGCTGTCATTGATCGAACCTTTCAGCCTGGCACTTACCGAGATGAGGAACGCGACAAGCGAGGCCCAGATGACGAACCATGCCGGATCCCGTGCGTAGGCGTCGATCCATCGCGAGGCCATACCTGGCAGGAAATTGCCAATGATCCGGATGGTATCCGACAGGAATCGAAAGGAGGTGCGGAGCTCCTGGAACGGGTAGCTGTCCCTGAACAAGGGATAGAGCAGGAGATAGCCGGTGACGAACACCGTCAGAAAGTAGATTGCCCGGCGACGCCAGACGATGTCCCAGATGTTTTCTTGCTCCTTGTGCCGGTCTCTCGAAAGCTTTCCTTCAGAAACGGCTGAATCATTCGGCTCGATCGTTACTACGGTATTGGAGATCATTGGCCCCGACGGCCAATAATTGACATACGGGTCGGTCGAGCGCACAACCTCGTATTCTTTGGGGAAGCCGATCGGCGCATAGAAATGCGCGCCAAGCTTGATCCTGCCAAACACCGCTTCATGGATCTTCGGGACCGGTTTGGGCTTTGGCGTGCCGTCGGCCGCGGTGGTTGCGGGCATCGCATCATAGAAGTCCTGGATCTTCCGTGGACTGTAGCGGTAATAGCCGCCAAGCCCGCTACGGGAGTCGTAGAGCCTGCCGTCCTTGTCCTTTGCGGACTCGGTGCTTATGAGCGCGTCGGGCTCGGCGTCGGGCATGTCCTTGAAAACGAGGCCGGCCTGCTTGGCCTCGGACATCATCCAGGCCAGCGAAATGTTTGCGAGAGAATCGTCCGGATAGCCGCCGCCGACGTTGGAGTGAACACCGGTGAACCAGACCTGCAACAGCCGCTCACCATCGGATTGGCGGATTGAGCCGCTCGCCTGCGTATTGGTCGTATCTTCATCCCAAAGGACGGGGTGGAATGTTGCGCGCTCATCGTCGATTGCCAGCGCATGCCGCGCCTTGCGGATTTTGGGATTGAAATGCTTGTTCGGTAGCTCCAGCGGCCAAAGCCAATCGTTGACGCCGCGCGTCATTTCGTCGATCGGCAGACCGTAGGCTGCAACCGTGTCCCACACGCCCACAAATTCGATAGAGTCGACCACGCGTTCGCATGGCGTGTAAAATCGCTTGTCGAGCCAGGATCGGACCAGGCGGAATGGAAATTGGAGATTCCAGACCGGATATTTGTCGTGGCGATAGGCGCGATAAGCCGCGCGCGCCTTCCGATCCAGTTCTGCCTCGTTTGCGAACTTGACGAGCCCCTGATTGAGCACCAAGCCAACAACGATCCGAACGGTAAAAGCACCGCGGCTGAAGCCAAAGGCATAAATCTTGTCGCCGTCCCGGTAATTGCGGCAAAGGAATTTGTAGAGATTGATGACGTTGCGCTTCAGGCCATACCCAAACGCTCCGCCGAGGATGGCCAGCGGCTTGAACGATGATGTGCCGACACCATCATCGTAGATTGCGATCTGGTCGGACGTCTTGAGATCGAGCGACTGAAAGGTCCGCCAGACGTTGGTTCGCCAAACCTTGCCGGCTGCGTTGCCCGTGCCATCCGATAGGAGAACGATATTTTTGGGCATCGGCTTCCTCCAGTGAGCAGGGGTCAGCAATTGATCAAGAGCAATTACAGGTACTGGTTCATACGGGCCGGCCCGGCGGAAAAAAGAACAACAGCAGGTTCAGCGCACCAAGGAATGCGAACTGGCCAATAGCCATTGTCACCGTCGCGAGCTTGAGAGCGGTGAGCGCAGTGATTACTCGGAACGAGTCAGGAGTGAGCCGGATCCACAACTTCAAAGTTGCCGCGAGGCCGGTATCTTCCGCGAGATCCGCCACCATGTAGAAGGTGGGGAGAATCCACCAGATCCACGCCGGAACGGCCGAAAGGAAGCTCAGCCGTTCGGCGAGCGAGGTGGATGCAAGACCAAGAAATAAACCAAAGCAAATCAGGAAGAGGATGTCGAGGGGGAATAGGACGGGAAAGACATATCCGCGGATCGCCTTTGCATGCGTACTGTCCGCAAGCCAGCGAGCGAGAGTTGTCTCGCTCAGAACTTCGGTCTGAGAGGGAATATACTTGAGCCGCTCGAGAAATCGCTCCGCGACGTCCTCGCCATATCGTGGGGCGACAAGAAACTTCAGCGCAAGAGTCAACGCAAGCGTCAGTCCGAACAAAACAAGGATCGTTCGCACAAATATGCCCTCGTCAAAAAAAAAATCGGTCTTCGATCGAAGCCGCTCTCGCCCGTAATACAAACCTTCCGGGTACCTTCTGAGGGGCGGATCGGTCCCTAGCCTCAAATGCAATGTATCGATATTGTCACACTTTCAAGTTGCTTGGCTAGATCAATGCAGCTTTTCCCCAGAACCCAGGCGGGCGCGCTACATCTGATCGGTGGCAGGAAGTACCTGATCAGGCAGGTAGGTCCTGTTCCCCAGCTTCCGGCCGGGTAGGGATCATGATGGGTCGTCGCTAGTCGGGCGATGTGTTGCGCGTCCTGGCGCAACGGCGCTTAGGAACACGAGGGAATAGCTCGTACTCCTCCCGCCGCCCTCGTCCTTGACGAGGATACCCTGATTGACGAGACCTTGGATGTCGCGAAGGGCGGTATCAGGCGAGCACTTTTCGATCGTTGCCCATTTGCTCGATGTCAGTTTGCCTTCAAACCCGTCCAGCAGACGGTTCAGCATATCGCGCTGCCGCTCGTTCACTTGAGCCGTGGAGTGCCGCTTCCAGAAGTCGGCTTTTTCGAGCACGGCTGCGAGAGTAGTCTCGGCGCCACTGAAGGCGCGGTCGAGACAGCCCAGGAACCACTCAAGCCAGGGTGTGATGTTGAGATCGCCTTTCTGCGTGGTCTCCAGCAAGTCGTAGTAGTTCTTCCGCTCGGTCCGTATCTGGGCCGACATGCTGTAGAAGCGTTGCGGGATCCCTTCGGAGCGGGCAAGCGACATGTCGGCGATGGCACGCGCGATACGTCCATTGCCGTCCTCGAATGGGTGGATGGTCACAAACCAGAGATGCGCGATCGCAGCCTTGATGAGCGGGTCGGTGTTCTCTTCGGTATTGTACCAGTCGAGAAACGCAGTCATTTCGGCATCGAGCTTGTCGGCAGTCGGTGCTTCGTAGTGCACGCGCTCACGTCCATAGTCGCCCGAGACGACCTGCATCGGTCCTGACGAGGCATCGCGCCAGGCTCCCACCGCAATCTTCTTCATGTTGCTGCGGCCGGTCGGAAAGAGCGAGGCGTGCCAGCCGAATAGTCTCTCTGCTGTGAGCTCTGCGTTGAATTTCTGAGTAGCGTCGAGCATCATCTCGACAACGCCCTCGACGTTGCGATCCGTTGACGGTAGGGCGCCTGCGTCCATGCCGAGCCGACGCGCCAGTGAAGAGCGCACCGCGTCCTTGTCGAGTTTTTCCCCCTCGATTTCGCTGGACTTGAGGACTTCCTCGGTCAGGCTCGTGAGGACAGCCTCCTCCTGTTGGGGGAAGCCGAGCGCCTGCATCCGGCCGATGAGCTGGCCCTGGCGCAGCCGCACGGCCGCGAGCTGCTTCGCGAGGGCGTCGCTATGCCAGGAAAAGTGAGGCCAATCAGGTAGTTGGTGGATATAGTCGGGCATTCCCCGCACTCCTTGCGAGGAATATGGCAGCTTTTCCCCGCAACCGCAAGGTTAATTACCGCAAAATATGCGGAGAATAGAGGCGGTATTCTCCGCATCGGACCGGACCTCGCCAGCCCGAAACAGGATTCGTTGGAGCTTCCGCCTGACGCCCTCCTTTGAACTTCGAGGGCCATCCAAGCCGCCGGCGGATGGCGCTGGGGTGCTGTCTGGATCGCCATACCTCCGCCGAGGCTGCGCGCGAGTTCGCGCGCTTATACTCATTTCGCGAAGTGAGTATAACGCGCCGTTTTTCAGATAATCGGTCGATGCGCACCGTCGAACATTGCGATCGAGTAGGGCGGTTGATTCGTTCTCTCTCAATCGGTACCGGCTCGTGCGCGGCGCACATCGAAGCGAGCTCGGTAAGTGATCCAGCTTGATCAGGCCGTTCACAGTCTATTGAGCTGCTTCCTCAAAGACGCCGAGATTGGCGCATTAACGATCTCGCATCGATAGGCTTGCTCGACACGGATCTCGTTGCCGCAACCGATTTTTATTCAGGTTGAATACGAAGGCGTCTGCCGCTTTTCATCTCGCCGCGCTCGTTCGCGAGAGTTGAGTGGGGCAGAAAATGTTTCCGGCGAAAATCTATGTCGGCCAGATCGCCGTCGTGCTCGGCATCGTTGCCGTCTCGACGTGGGGCGCGACGCAATGGACTGCCGCAGCTCTCGGCTATCAGCAGCGCCTCGGTGAACCCTGGTTTTTGATTATCGGCTTTCGCGTTTATCTGCCCTGGCGGTTGTTCGAATGGTGGTTTGCCTATGAGGCCTATGCGCCCGAGGTGTTCGAACAGGGTGGAGCGATTGCTGCAGCTGGCGGCATCGCAGGCGCGCTTTTTGCGATCGTCAATTCGGTGTGGCGCGCGCGTCAAAGCCAGTTGGTGACGACTTACGGTTCGGCGCGCTGGGCCACGCCAAAGGAAATCAAAACGGCCGGTCTGTTCGCGTCCAAGGGCGTTTTCTTAGGACGCCTCGAGAACACCTATCTGCGCCACGACGGACCAGAACACGTCATGTGCTTTGCGCCGACCCGGTCGGGCAAGGGCGTCGGGCTGGTCTTGCCGACATTGCTGTCGTGGACCTCGTCAGCGGTGGTGCACGACATCAAGGGCGAGAACTGGGAGCTGACCTCCGGCTGGCGTTCGACGTTCTCGCATTGCCTTCTGTTCAATCCCACGGATGAGCGGAGTGCCCGCTACAATCCGCTGCTCGAGGTGCGTAAAGGGGCAGCCGAAGTCCGCGATGTCCAGAACATCGCCGATATCCTGGTCGATCCCGAAGGGGCCCTTGAACGTCGTACCCATTGGGAAAAGACCAGTCACTCGCTGCTGGTCGGTGTCATTCTTCACGTCCTTTACGCCGAAGAGAAGAAGACGCTCACCCGCGTCACCGAGATCCTGGCCGACCCTGCGCAGTCCTTTGAGAAGACGCTCAGGATCATGCTGGCGACCAATCACCTCGGCACCGAGGCGGAGCCGAAAGTGCATCCGGTCGTCGCCGCGACCGCACGCGAGCTGCTCAACAAGTCCGAAAACGAACGTTCCGGCGTTCTGTCGACCGCCGTGAGCTTTCTTGGGCTCTATCGCGACCCTGTCGTCAGCCGAAACACCGAATCCTGCGATTGGCGCATCGCCGACCTCGTGAGCGCCGAGAAACCGGTCACGCTCTATCTCGTCGTGCCGCCGTCGGACATCAGCCGTACCAAGCCGCTGATCAGGCTGATCCTCAACCAGGTCGGCCGCCGGCTGACCGAGACGTTGAACACCAAGGCAGGGGACCCCAGGCACCGCCAGCTCCTGATGATGCTGGATGAGTTTCCCGCGCTTGGCCGGCTCGATTTCTTCGAGAGCGCGCTCGCGTTCATGGCCGGCTATGGCATCCGCGCCTATCTGATTGCGCAGTCGCTCAACCAGATCGCAAAGGCGTATGGCGAGAACAACGCGATCCTGGACAATTGTCACGTCCGCATCGCCTTTGCCGCCAATGACGAGCGCACGGCCAAGCGGATCTCGGACGCACTCGGCACCGCGACGGAACTACGTGCGCAGCGCAACTATGCCGGCCATCGGCTGGCTCCCTGGCTAGGCCATGTCATGGTCAGCCGTCAGGAGACCGCGCGTCCTTTGCTGACGCCGGGTGAGGTGATGCAACTGCCGCCCGACCAGGCCATCGTCCTCGTGTCAGGTCTTGCACCGGTCCGGGCGATCAAGCTGCGGCACTACGAGGACGCAAACTTCGTCAGCCGTCTGCGCAGGCCACCATCCTTGTTGGACGACGAGTATGCCGACCGGCCGGCGGCCCGCGCTGACGATTGGCGCGGCGAGATACGCACTACCGACCTTCGCCTAGCGACCCTGCCGTATCGCGAGCTCATGCAGGCGGGGGGTGAGGAAGGCGGGCTCAAGCAGCAACTGGCGTTGTTCGACGAGGCTGCACCCGTTGTGAACGAGGCTCGCACCTCCGAGGAGCGGTTGCTCGACGACGAGACCGACGTCGCTGCCGATCGCAGCCAGATGCAGCAAGCCGCCAACGCATCCAGTGCAGTGCGTCGAGCCCATGCCGTCACCCGTGACGACGACGACCTTCTTCCCTCGTTCTGAAGAGCGCTCCCGATGAAACCGAAACTGTCGGCCTACGTGTCTGAAAGTGTGGCGCAGCGGCTCGAGATCGCCGCCAAGCGTCCAGGAGCCAACAAGTCATCCATTGTGGATGCCGCGCTGGATCGCTTTCTCAACCCTGAGCGGGACACCAGCGGCGATGCGGCGCTGATCCGTAGGCTCGATCGCATGAACCGCCAGCTCGATCGAGCCGATCGCGATCTGTCGGTGATGGCGGAGACCATCGCGCTCTTCATCCGCTACTACTTGACCATCACCCCGCCGCTGCCGTCGCAGGATCAGGATGCAGCGCGAGCGCTCGGCCGCGAGCGGTTCGAGATGTTTGTCGCCCAGGTCGGCAAACGCGTCGCCTCCGGCGGGCGGCTTGTCGCCGACGTCATGGACCGCGTCAGCGCCGTCAAGCCGGATCTCTTCACGCGGAACATCGAGGAGGGCGCCCCATTGGGCGCTGCTCAACCTAGCGACACTGGATCCCGCGCGCAGAGCGCGGCGGGTGAGCCGCCGGAGCATTCTCCGGCAGGGCGAGAGGAGGTCGGCAATGTCTGATCTCCTCTCGCCAGAAACCCGTGAACGGCGCCGGGGCATGCTGCGGACCGCGATGGGGCCGGCAATTGCGCTCGCTCTGGATGAGCCTGATGTCGTCGAGGTCATGGTCAATCCCGATGGAAGGCTTTGGCTCGATCGGCACGGGACGGGCCGCGCCGATACCGGCGTTGTCCTGACGCCGCAGGAGTCCGAGCGGATCATCCGACTTGTTGCCAGCCACGTGCGGGCGGAAGCGAGCGGTTCGTCGCCAATCGTCTCGGCGGAACTCCCCGAAACGGGTGAACGCTTTGAAGGCGTCTTGCCGCCGGTCGCGCTCGCGCCTTGCTTCGCCATCCGCAAGCCGGCGACGACCACGTTCCGTCTGTCCGACTACGTCAAGGCGCAGATTGCCTCTCCATTGATGGCAAAGGTGCTGACATCAGCGGTCACCGAGGCGCGCAGCATCCTGATCGCTGGCGGAACCGGGTCGGGCAAGACCACGCTTGCCAATGCGCTTCTTGCGGAGATCGCCGGGCTCGACGAGAGGGTGGTCACTATCGAAGACACCCGCGAGCTGCGCTGCGATGCCAAGGATGCCGTGACGCTCCGAACCAAGCCGGGCGTCGCGAGCCTTGCCGATCTTGTCCGCTCCACGCTGCGCTTGCGGCCCGACCGCATCATCGTCGGTGAGGTCAGGGGCGCCGAAGCCCTCGACATGCTGAAGGCCTGGAATACCGGTCACCCCGGCGGGATTGCCACTGTTCATGCCAACTCGGCCCGAGCTGCGCTCTACCGGATCGAGCAACTCATTCAGGAAGCGGTCGCAACCGTGCCGCGCCGGCTCATCGCCGAGGCAATCGACCTGATCGTCTTCATCAAGGGGCGGGGCCCCGCACGGCGCATCGAGGCCGTCGCAGAGCTCAAAGGTCTCGATCCATCCGGCGACTACCTGCTCGAGACCCCGCCCGGACTTCCAAACACCTCCCATCGCCCCTGACCTCAAGGAGACTGCAAATGTCCATTCGCCTATGTCTCAATGTGCGTTCTCGCCTGCGCGGCTTCTGCTCGGTTAGCGGATTGCCGCTGGTCACGCTCGGTGCAGCGTCGGCTTGCGTGCTTCTCACTGTCACGGTGGCGCACGCCGCGGGTTCAGGCATGCCCTGGGAAGCTCCGCTCGAGCGCGTCCTGGAATCCGTGCAGGGGCCAGTCGCCAAGATCGTCGCCGTCATCATTATCACGGTAACAGGCATATCGCTGGCTTTCGGCGATACCTCCGGCGGTTTCCGCAAGATGGTCCAGGTCGTATTTGGCCTCTCGATCGCCTTCGCTGCGAGCTCGTTCTTCCTGTCGTTCTTCTCGTTCGGCGGCGGAGCGCTGATCTGATGCGCCCCGATGGTTTTGAACTCGTGCTCCACCGCTCGTTGACCGAACCCATCCTGATCGGTGGTGCCCCGCGCGCGGCCGCCATCCTGATCGGGACCCTTTCGGCCGTGCTGGCGCTCGGCCTGCGCCTTTGGCTCGCAGGCCTCATCCTCTGGGTCATCGGCCACAGCGCGGCCGTCTGGCTCGCAAAACGCGACCCGGCCTTCGTCGAAGTCGCCATCCGTCACACCAAGCACAAAGGCCGGCTTACATGCTGAACTTGAGAGAATTCCGCGGCAACGCCTATCGGCTGGCTGATTGGCTGCCTTGGGCCTGCCTGGTCGCGCCAGGCGTCATCCTTAACAAGGACGGCAGCTTCCAACGGACGATACGCTACCGCGGGCCGGACCTCGACAGTGCGACCGAGGCCGAACTGATGAGCGTCGTATCTCGCGTCAACAACGTTCTGAAGCGCTTTGGCTCGGGTTGGGCCCTCTTCTTCGATGCCACCCGCATCCCCACTGGCGAATATCCGCGGTCGGAATTTCCCGATGCGGTGTCGTGGCTGGTGGATGAGGAGCGGCGGGCCGGTTTCGAAGGGCCGGCCGGGGTTGCGTGGGAGGATCCGTCACGACCCGGCGGGCAGCACTTCGAAAGTGTGCTGCATCTGACGTTAATGTACTTGCCGCCGGCCGAAACGGTCTCGCGCCTCGAAGGCTTGTTTCTGGAGCGTCCCCAGGCGAGGGCTCGCGCGGCTGGAGGACAACACGCTCGTGGTGGCCAAACACCCAAACCTCATGGGCGGGGTGACACTGACGACGGGGAGACCGACGGCCAACAAGGATTTGACAGCGACCAGAAGGGCTATCGCGATCACCTCCAAAGATTCATTCAGGAAACCGATCGGGCGATCGATCTGCTCTCGTCGGTACTACCCGAGATATGGCCCCTCAGCGATGCGGAGGCGCTCACCTATCTTCATAGCTGCATCTCGACCAAGCGCCATCCGGTCAGCGTTCCCAAGATCCCGGCCTATCTCGATTGCTTCCTAAGCGATGAGCCTTTGACTGGGGGACTGTCGCCGGCGATCGGGCGGAGCCATCTGCGCGTGTTGACGGTCCTTGGGTTTCCGCACGTCACCTTTCCAGGCTTGCTCGATGAACTGAATCGGCTCGGCGTTGCCTATCGCTGGGCGACCCGGTTTATTCCGCTCGACCGTACGCAGGCAAACGCAACCCTGTCGCGCTACCGTCGGCAGTGGTTTGCCAAGCGGAAGTCGCTGGGAGCGATCCTCAAGGAGGTCATGTTCAACGAGCAGGCAGCGCTGCTCGACACTGACGCCAGCAACAAGGCGCTTGATGCCGACGCGGCGCTCTCCGAGCTCGGCGACGATCTGGTTGCCTTCGGCTATATCACCACGACCGTTACCGTAAGCGATGAGGACTCCCATCAGGCTGATGAGAAGATCCGTGCGGTCGAGCGGGTGATCAATAACCGGGGCTTTACGGCCATCCGCGAGAGCGTCAACGCCGTGGAAGCCTGGGTTGGCAGTCTGCCGGGCCAAGCCTATGCCAACATCCGCCAGCCGATCGTCCACACCCTGAACCTCGCCCATATGTGCCCATTGTCGGCAGTATGGGCCGGACCCGAACGGTGTGAGCACCTCGACGGCCCACCGCTTCTGATCGCCAAGACCAAAGGGGCGACCCCGTTCCGGTTGTCGCTCCACGCCGGCGATGTCGGGCACACCATCATTGTCGGTCCTACAGGAGCGGGCAAGTCGGTCCTGCTTTCGATGCTCGCGCTGCAATTCCGTCGTTATCCGAATTCTCAACTGATCACGTTTGACAAGGGCCGGTCAGCCCGGGTCACCACGCTCGCATTGTCCGGCTCCTGGTATGAGCTAGGCGCCAAAGGTGGCATTGCCTTTCAGCCGCTCAAGGATGTCGCAGAAGAGGGGCCGAGAGTCTGGGCGCTCGACTGGCTCTGCGGCGTGCTCGCTCATGAGCGCGTGACAGTGACCCCCGACGTCAAGGAGACGCTCTGGTCGGCGCTCCGGAGTCTCGGGTCTGCGCCGGTCTCGCAGCGGACGATGACCGGCCTCGTCGCGCTGCTTGCCCGCGATGCCCTGCGGCAGGCGCTGCAGCCCTACACGCTGGAAGGACCCTACGGCCGCTTCCTGGACGCAGACGCCGACCGTCTTTCCGGTGCCGACGTGCTCACCTTCGAGATGGAAGAACTCATGGCGTTGCCGGGGCTGGTGGCGCCGGTCCTAACATATCTGTTCCATAGCCTCGAGGACCGCTTCGACGGACGGCCCACCCTGTTGGTGCTCGACGAGGCCTGGGTGTTTCTGGACGATCCGCTGTTTGCGAGTCGCATTCGCGAATGGCTGAAGACGCTGCGCAAGAAGAACGTCTCGGTGATTTTCGCGACCCAGTCCCTGGCCGATATCGCCGACAGCCAGATTGCCCCTGTGATCATCGAATCCTGTCCAAGCCGCATCTTCCTTCCGAACCCCAGAGCGCTGGAGCCGACCCAGACCGAGACCTATCGCCGGTTCGGCCTGAACGACACGCAAATTCGCCTGATCGCGGAAGCTTTCCCGAAGCGCGACTATTATTTGCAGTCCCGCGCCGGAAACCGCTTGTTTGAACTCGGCCTCGGTCCGGTAGCGCTCGCGCTCGTCGCGGCGTCCTCGCCTGAGGATCAACGGATCGCCGATGCGGTCCTGTCCCGCTCGGGCCCCTATCACTTCGCCAAGCGCTATCTCGCTGAACGAGACCTGCACTGGGCAGCGAACCTGATCAGCACCTTCGAACAGGCCCAGAAGGCCTGACCCCAATCTCAATTCCTGGAGTCTTCCATGCTCGAAAGCGTCGGCCGCATGTTCTTGGGTACAACTTCAAGAGTTATTATCACAACGATACTATCGATCGCCATCGCCATGAATGGTTCGCGACGGCTTGGAGCGTTTGATATCGTATTCGATCCAACCAACTACAGCCAGAATCTCCTGACTGCCGCACGAGCGCTTGATCAGATCAACAATCAAATCAGGAGCCTCGAGAACCAGGCGCAATCGCTGCGCAATCAGACAAAGAATCTCACCGCCTTGCCGACGAGCGTCGTTGGCCAGCTTACGTCGACGATCAACCAGATGAACACTCTGATTGGTCAGGCCAAGAACATTTCGTTCGATGTTCAGAAATCGCAGCAGGACTTCGCTCGGCTGTATCCTCGCCAATACGCGGCGGCGGTTTCCTCCGACAAGATGGTGCAGGATGCGACCGTACGTTGGGACAATAGCTACGATGGACTGAAGCAGTCGCTCACGCTTCAGTCCGCAATCGTCGGCTCCTTGGATCAGGACGGCCAGACGCTTCGCACGCTGATGGCGAATTCGTCCGCTGCGGTCGGCTCGCTACAAGCCCAACAGTCTGGCAACGAACTGCTCGCGCTGCAGATCAAGCAGTCGTTGCAGGCCCAGGCGCTCATGGCAACGCAGGCGCGCGCGGACACGTTGCGCGCAGCCGAACAGCAGGCATCTTCGGCGGCCGCGAAGGAGCGATTCAATCGCTTCATCGGCGATGGCCATGCCTACACCGCCGGCAAGTAGGTGAGGGCGCCATGGCTGATCTCTCCGTCATTGACCGGTTCACCGACACCTTCTCGCGCTACATCGATTCCGGATTTGGCCTACTGTCCGGCGACGTCTCATTCTTGAGCTCAACGTTGATCGGCATCGACCTGACGCTGGCAGGGCTTGCCTGGAGCATGCGGGCGGACGACCACATCATGGTCACGCTTGCCAAGAAGGTGCTTTATGTGGGCGCTTTCGCGTTCATTATCGGTAATTTCAAGAGCCTTGCCGACATCGTCTTCGCGTCGTTTTCCAGCATCGGTCTGAAGGCGTTAGGCGGGAGCTTGAGCGCGGCCGACCTGGCGCGGCCGGGTTTCGTCGCTTCCGCCGGCTTTACGGCCGCACATCCTCTTCTGGAGGAGACCGGCCAGTTCTCAGGCTTCGATGTCCTGACCAACCTGCCAACGATCCTCATCCTGCTGTTCTGCTGGATTCTGATCGTGCTCGCCTTCTTCGTGCTCTCTGTGCAGCTCTTCGTCACGTTGATCGAATTCAAGCTGACGACGCTGGCAAGCTTCATTCTTGTGCCGTTCGCGCTGTGGGGAAAGACATCCTTCCTGGCGGAAAAGACGCTTGGCAACGTGGTCGCCTCGGGCGTGAAAGTGATGGTGCTTGCCATCATCATCGGCATCGGCTCGACCATCTTCGCTCAGCTTGCAGGCACGCTGACGCGGCCGGTCGACATCGTCTCGGCCATGAGCTTGTTGCTGGCGGCGCTTTCGCTGTTTGGCCTTGGCATCTTCGGCCCGGGGATCGCGGCCGGATTGGTCTCAGGCGCGCCCCAGCTAGGAGCAGGCGCTGCAGCAGGGACAGTAGCGGGCGCGGCGGCGGTCGTGATCGGCGGCGGAGCTGCGGCCGCAGGAGGTTTGCGCCTCGCGGCAGGCGGTTCAATGGCCGCGGTTCGCTCAGCTGCGTCCCTAACAGGAGCGTCTTCGGCTGCCGGCACATCGGCCCGGGCCGCAACCGTGGATCAGCTATCGAGCGGAAGCACCGGCGGCGCAACGAGTGGGGCAGCTGCTTCAGGCACGGGGCGCACGGCGGCGTCAGGACGTGGACACGCGAGGGAAGCGGCACAGGTCGCCGCTCACACCCTGAAGGAAGGTGACAAAGGCGGGCATTCTTCGGGCCCGAAGCTCGGGGAGGAGTAGGATATGGCAAGTCATCCCTTTCAGCGCGTATCCGTTCGCTATGGCGATACGCCCGAGCCGGTCACGCCCTATCAGAAGGCGGCCCAAGTCTGGGACGAACGGCTAGGGTCCGCCCGTGTTCAGGCGAGCAACTGGCGGCTGGCAGCGCTGGCGGCCATCGCCCTGTCCAGTGTGCTGGGATTGACGATCTTTGCCCTGATCGCTCGCTCGGGTGTCGTTCCCTACGTGGTCGAGGTCGATCGGCTCGGCGAAGTCCGAGCGGTCGGCCCAGCGCTCGAAGCCTACCAGCCGTCGGACGCGCAGATCGCGCATTTTCTCGCGCGGTTCATCGAGAACGTTCGTTCACTGTCGATCGATCCGGTCATTGTCCGGGCGAATTGGCTGCGTGCCTACGACTTTGTCACCGACCGCGGCGCACAGGCCTTGAACGACTACGCGCGCGAAGCCGATCCGTTCACGAAGATCGGCTCCAAGACAGTGACGGCCGAAGTCACGTCCGTGGTGCGCGCGTCCGGCGATAGCTTCGAGATCCGCTGGAAAGAGAACACCTACGAGAACGGCGCGATCGCAAAAACCGAGCGCTTCACCGGTCTCGTCACCACCGTTCTCAAGCCGCCCGCAGATGCCGAAACCCTGCGGAAGAATCCTCTCGGCCTCTACGTCCATTCCCTCAACTGGTCGCGCGACCTCATTGGAGACGCCAAATGAATTCCAAAGCCCTCACCAAGCTCGCGTCGGCCAGCACGCTCGCCTTGTCCTTTGCGCTTGCCGGATGTGCGACAAAACTCAATCTCGAAGCGCCCTATGATGAGATGGTCTTCGAGAAGGGCTTTCCAGAGGCCGATCCGCCTGCGCCTGTGCAAGTCGTCGAGACACCCAAGATCCTGCCGCTGCCCGGTCAGTTGAAGCCTTATCCGACAAAGGCCGGCAAGGAGGAAAAGCTGCCGCCGGAGCAGGCGATCGCAAAGGCGAACAAGGCCGCGAGGATGGAGCCGACGCGCGCCGGATATATCAACGCCATTCAGGTCTACCCCTGGACGGAAGGCGCGCTCTACCGGCTCTATGCAAGCCCGGAGAAAGTCTCCACCATCGCGCTTCAGCCTGGCGAGGAACTGATCGATGTCTCCACTGGCGATACGGTTCGCTGGGTGGTCGGTGATACCTCGAGCGGGCAGGGGACCGCCCGGCGGGTGCATATTCTGGTCAAGCCAACGCTTCCGGACATTCAGACCAACCTCGTGGTGCTGACCGACCGGCGGGCCTATCACCTCGAGCTCGTGTCGACCAAGCAGACCTATATGGCGTCCATCTCGTGGACGTATCCAACGGACACGCTCGTTGCGCTCCACAAGCAGAACGGCGCAGCTCAGGAAAACGAGGATCGCATCGTCGATCGCGGTGTGCGGCTCGACAGCCTGAACTTCCGCTATCGCATCGAAGGCGACGATCCGCCGTGGCGGCCGCTCCGGGCCTTCGACGATGGCCGCAAGGTCTATATCCAGATGCCGTCTGGCCTGTCGCAAGGGGAGGCGCCGCCGTTGTTCGTCGCCGGAGCCGATGGGCGGCCGAACCTCGTCAATTATCGGGTCCGCGGCACCTACTACATCGTCGATCGGATGTTCGGCGCCGCCGAACTCCGCCTGGGTGAGAATCCCCAGCGCATCGTCCGGATCATCCGGATCGACGCGCGGCCCGTGTCGCAGGCCTTCAGCACCGGGAGCGCCTCATGACGAGCTTGGATCAAGATCCGGAGCCGCTGGAGCTGCGGGCGCGGCCGCGGTCCGTTCGGCGGCTCAACAGACGTGCCCTTATGATCGGCTGCGCCGTCGCGGCGCTATTTGTTGGCGGGGCGATACTCATTGCGCTCCGGCCGCACTCCTTCAAGCAGTCGGAACGGACAGAGCTTTACAATACGGACCGCAAGCAGACCGCCGAAGGCTTGAGCAAGCTGCCAAAGTCCTATGAGGATCTGCCGCCATCGACGCCGAGGCTTGGGCCACCATCCCCGGGAGACATCGGCCGGGCCTTTGCCGAAAACGAGAAGAAGGCCGGCGTGGCATCGGACACGGGCTTCCGCACCAACCCGGAGGAGGACGCCGAGCGGGCTGAGCGAATCCGACAGACACGGGTCGCTCAACAGGCAAAGGAGTCGGGCCTGTTCGTCCGTCTGTCGGAGAAACAGGACAAGCGCAAGCAGGCCAGTTCGACCGAAGCGCCGGCTGCTGCCCCATCCGCATTCAGGCCTTCAACGTCCGACACAGGGCCATCTGCTGCGGAGCTCGCAAAGACTGCGCAGGCGATGATCGATCGCTCCAGCGAGATCATTCCCTCGTCGCAGGCGCGAAAGCTGGCGTTTGTGGGCGCGAAAGCCGACACGGAGACCACCAATCCCCATGCGCTCAAACCAGCGCCATCCACGTATGCAGTGATGGCGGGATCGATCATCCCGGCGAGCCTCGTCACTGGGCTGAATTCCGATTTGCCAGGCACCACCATCGGCCAGGTCACCGAGAACGTCTA
>Ga0214544_1009147_pt1 | contig 15775 bp, 12 predicted proteins | sample CNSS3metaG_FD_160074 | JGI IMG/M metagenome (GOLD analysis project Ga0214544, IMG submission 160074) | Root nodule microbial communities from cowpea collected in UCLA plant growth center, Los Angeles, California, USA - CNSS3 | ecosystem: Host-associated > Plants > Roots > Nodule | place: USA...
ACCTTTAAATGATGGGGTCCACGTGTATTTATAGACATTAATGACGTTTGACCATTTCATGGGTTGGGCCTTGACTTGGGCTCTAGCTTGGGCCCCAGCTTGGGCCATGAGTGGGCCTGGTCCTAAAGCAGTTTCCAGAGGTGTATTGAAGTGGGTTAGCCTTCTAGGCAAGTAGTCGGTTTTGGCCGGCTACCTGTCTAGATGGCTAGTGCTGGTTGTGTCCGGGTGCTGGATGGTATGTGGTTTTAACGTGTGTACTTATTTACTTGATTGGGCTTGGCTAGGTACAGTACAACTTCCATTCACGTGTTCCATCCCAAGGGTTCGTTAGGGTTTCCCTTCCTCACCGTTAGGACATTTTGTTAGACAACATCCATAGTTTTTCTTCCATCTATTTTACCAGTTGCATTCATCTCTAAAAGGCAAGCCATTTCTTTGTAATGTTTAGCTTTAGATGAATGAGATATTGGTTGAGAACACTCCCACCTTTGGTCTTAGCTCAAACCCCACACCTTAGATGAGGATTTCTCCTCCTAGGGTTTACCAAACCAGTGAGAACCGAGCTTAAAACATCATTTCCAAAGTTTTCCGCTGCGTTTCCCTTGCATTCTGCGAGGATCAATCGGTAGAACACCAATTGGAGAGGTTTCCCAGTGAGTACCATGATGGAGCAACCTCATCACTATATATCTTTATTTTTATTGACTAGTCTCTATTCCCACTTAGCTAGCGAAGCTTCATTAATTTTCTTAACACGGTTTATGATAAGTTCTTTGAGTTCTTTCTACTTGCACACTTTGTCACACTTTATTCGAGAAATTGTCTAATCTTCATTACTGTTTCCTTAAAGAAAATATCTATACAACCTCTTATACTTCTTTACATTGAAATATACATATTAAAAAATGTCATAAAAGAGTAGGGATAAAGTCATCAAGACATATTTAATTGAGTCCAAATTATCTATTAGGCTTTTAGTTTTGTTCCTCTATTTTATCTTCAAAATACATTGATTTTAATATATTAATTTTTTTCCAATAAAAAAAAATCCAAATTCTATTTAATTATGGTTACCCTTCATACAAAAGACCAATATATCTTCTTCTACACACATCCAAGTAGATCGGACCACCACCATGTGTGTTCACGGGGCGCTCCTCCAGGTTGCAAGTAGGGATGACAACACGGCGGGACGAGAAAATATTTCACTATCCTATACCTAACACCATAGAAAAAAATCATCCTCATCCGCATACCTAAACATGATGGGTATCAATTTTTTGTCTCATACCTAAACATCTTTGAACTTCAATATATGTTAAATGATGATAAAAAAATGTATCATAATTACATTAAATTTTTATATTGTAATAAATAAAATTTATTTAGACAACTATAGTGATAAAATTACGTGTATGATAATGAGTTATAAAATAAAAATAATTATATAAAAAATATCAAAATAGCATTCTACATGATAAAAGTAAACAACAAGTAAAATATTAAAAAAAAAATCAAATGAAAACAAATTGATAGATTAATGAATAAAATTGCAGAAAGGAAACGAATGTATAATTAAGGGTATAAGAGGATGAAAAAGACCTTAGAGATCTAACAAATTTTTTCAAGTATTAACTTAGTCGAACGATTGAGAATTAATAAAAATTGTTTTAGCGACACAAAAGAGTTCTTCAAATGAAACAAAAATTAATAATAATAAAATAAAGAAAATAAGTTTTTTTATATGACCTTGTAAATAAAAGGTTTATGCTATTGAATATTTAAATTGACCGTGTTAAACATTCTTATGTGAAAAGAAAATATACAATTGTTCCGGTAAAGGAGTGAATGAACCTTAAACTGAAAACAAAAGTAAAGAAGTATCTCAACCTTAGAAAAAAACACTCAGGTCAAAATAGTCCTCCCCCTTGGTCATGGGAGTAACACTCTTTAAATATAGGTAAATCAATTACAGTTTAAGCGGATATACATAATTATATTTATCCTAAATAATCTAGCTAAAAGATAATGAATAACAAATAATGATAATATCCCCTAATTTGGTTTATATTTACCAAATATTGTAGACATAATATTTTATTAAGATCCTCCCATATTCCTTGAGATATTTATCACATCCCGTTATTCTTGGAATGTTTTGGGCCTTCTAGAGACATATTTCCATAACATGAACCGTCATGTGACATCTTGCTATGACCTCAACTTTCTAAAGACATATTTCCATAACTTGAACCATCACATGGCATCTTTCTATGACCTCAGCTTTCTGGAGACATCTTTCCATATCTTGAACCATCATATGGCATCTTGCTATGACCTCAGCTTTCTGGGGACATATTTCCATAACTTGAACCATCACGTGGAATCTTGTTATTACCTCGGCTTTCAAGAGACATCTTACCATAACTTGAACCATCACAGGACATCTTGCTATGGCCTCGGCTATGTGGAGACATCCTTCTATGGTTGAACCTTCACCTGGATTCCTACAATGACCTCGGATCTGTGGAGACATGCTTTTTAACATGAAATGTCGCATGATTCCTTGGCCTATTGAATACCTCGGTTTATTGGAGATATTCTCCATTCGAGAGAGCACAAAAATAAATAAAAATATTAAAAAAGAGTAGAAATAGTTAAATGTGAGAAATAAAAAATATTTATTTGACATATATCATTTGAACATAATTGTACAAAGGTTGTGATAAGAGGAAAAATATATTGAAGATGCGAATGAACTTCATGACAAGCCAAACAATTAGAAGAAATAAAAAATATAAAGTATGTAGTATATATATATATATATATATATATATATATATATATATATATCCCGAAACTAGGATGCACATCACCAATTTTATTAATTTTGTTGAAAACCAATTTGAAACCAAGGTAAAAGTTATTAAGAGTGATAATGGGGATGAATTTGAGATGGATGAATTCTTTAACTCTAAGGGCATTATACACCAAAAGGGGATTGTTGAGAGAAAACACCAACATTTATTAAATGTGACTAGAGCCCTAATCTTTCAATCCAAACTATCTACCCGTCTTTGGTCAAATGCCCTCATGCATGTTGCATTCTTAATTAATATCACTCCTACTCCCTTTCTTGAAAACTGCACTCCCCATGAAAAGCTTTATGGGAAGTCTTATAATTTCAAAGATCCTAGAGTTTTTGGTTGCTTATGTTACATAAAACCATATATGCTAAACGTTCAAAATTTCAGCCTCGCGCTAGATTTGGAATATTTCTTGGGTTTCCTCAACATACAAAAGTTTATATAGTCTTTGATTTAAGAACCATGATATTAAAGCTTCTCAAAATGTGTCATTTTATGAAAGTATTTTCCTAGCTGTTACAATATTAATAATAATGATGTTGATCACAACGATGTTTGTTTATTTGTTAGTTAATCTTATGATACTGTTTTAATTGATAAACATGATAAAGAACCTATCAATAAAGATTCTGATTGTCTGAAGTCAATAATGACCAATCTATAGATACTTCTGATACTAAAGACCTAGTTCAAAGAAGGTCCAATAGACCTAGGAATATACCCACATACTTAAAAGATTATCAAACTGATTTAGCTCTTGTAAAAACTACAAAATACCCTATTTAATCTTATGTTTCTTTGTCCGGATTATCCACTAAATTTCAGTAGGTTATTCTGAATATTGATAGCAACAATGAGACGAAATCTTTCAAAGAGGCTGTCCAAATTCCGGGATGGAAATCAACTATAGATGTGGAACTATATGCACTTGGCCAGAATAAGACTTGGACCATTGCTGACCTTCCTTCTAATTGTACCACTATAGGTTACAAGTGGGTTTTCAAGCTAAAACACAAGGTTGATGGGACCATCAAGAGGCACAAAGCACGCCTAGTAGCAAAGGCATCTTGAATGGATGGATTTTCATGACACCTATGCACTTGTGACAAAGCTTAGAACAATCCATTTTGTGCTAGGTATTGCAATTGCAAAAGATTGGAAGTTAATCCAATTAGATGTCAATAATGCATTTTTGCATGGGGAACTTCATGAAACAATATATATGGATCTTTCTCTCGGAATGACTAGTACTAAAATAGATCAGGTATGCCTTCTGCACAAATCCCTATATGGGCTATGCCAAGCAAGTCACAAATGGTATGCGCAACTTTCTTCTTATCTCCTTAAACATGACTTCAAACAATCTTCTGCAAATCATTCATTGTTCATTCAACGTGATCATGATAAAACTACCATCATCCTTGTATATGTTGATGATATCATAGTCACTGGGAATAACCCTAAAATTATTCAAAATATAATTGTTACTTGATCACGCTTTCAAACTGAAAAACCTTGGAGATTTTACTTATTTCCTAGGCTTTAAAATAGCTCGTAGTAGTAAAGGACTAAATCTTTCACAAAGAAAGTATACCATTGATTTACTTAATGAAATTGGCATGCTAAATTCTCCTCTTGTCAATACAACTATGAAATTTTCTACAAAGTTTCATGCATATGAAAAGCTTCTGCCTGACCCAACTGTCTAACATAGACTCAATTGCAAACTAATATACTTGACCAACACCAAACCAGATATCACATATGCCATGAACCATATCAGTCAATATGTTTCATCACCAACAAAAGACCACGATTAAGCTGTCTTCAGAATTTTGCGTTACTTGAAAGGATTAGCTTGTCAAGGACTCTTCATTGATGCTAGAAATGATTTTCATCTTAAAGCATATAGTGGTTTTGATGGAGCTTGGTGGAGACATGGAGCTCCAAGTGCAGCGGAAATGATGGAGGAAGCATGAAAGAGTGGAAGGCAAGTTTGTAGGCTCTTGCTTGCAATGGATAGGTGAAAGGGTGAGTGATTTAGAGGTAGCTCTAGCTTAGGAAGGGGGCTAGAGGTAAAGAGAGTAAACTCTCTAAAATATGACTCTCAAGTGGCAATAGTGAGGAGTGTTCTCAACTCAACGTGTCTATTGCACAAAAATTCAAGAGTGAGTACAATGCTAAAAAATTAAGGCTTTTATACTCAAGCCATTACACATGAGGAATCTTGACCCTTGGATGAGAAGGAGAAAGCATCTTGGCCTTTGATGCTAGCTTGGAGAAGAAGGCTTGATCTTGGCCATTGGATGATGCCTTGGAAAAGGAGGAAGCATTCCTAACCCTTGGATGCTTTGGATCCATGAGGTGTAGGAAGAAGTGTTGACTTCCACTTAGTCCACCTTGGCTCTTTTGATAGCTCAAGTCCAAATCTCCTATTGGGCTTAGTCAAGCCCAATTTTATCAATTCAACTACTCATTGTTTGACTTATTATTCTAGAAAGCAAAGCCTAAATAATGGGCCAATATTATTTCTATTCTATTGCTTTTTAAGACACCTCTTCAAATCTTCACATCTTCTTTGGCCCATGTGAAGAGTATGAGAAGTCCATGTGGGTTTGGGACATCTTGAATGAAGCCCAATTTGATATTTTTTAGCATGCCCCTTGTTATTGGGCCTTTTGATGGGCTTGGGCTTGAAGGTGCATGATGGCCATGGATTAGGCCTTGAGCATGATTTAGGCCTAGGCGTTGCCCAAGCTATAAGCCTTGTTGGGATCACATCATCCCCTCCATCTTGAAAAGGATCTGTCCTCAGATCAAAAGGGTTGTTTAAGCCTCACAGCAACCAAATTTGAGGTTCCACCAGGATCAAAGACATATCTACAATAGTGTTCTTCAAGCTACTCACAAGCCAAAATGCCTCTAAGATCAACCAAGATCTTCAAACCACGAGTTGCAACTGTATATTGCAGAGAGAGATAGAGTTTTCCAGAGAAGAATGATTAAGTTTCATGCTTAAAAGAGACACACTAAGGCATACAAGACATCTAACCTATGTCATATAGCCTACCAACATGATATAACAACAAAACATTATATTTAACATGTTATTTTCAGATTTAACATACTAAAACATAATCTTCAAGTGGATCTTCATCAATCTTCATCAAACACCTATCAATTCTTTGCTTCAAGCTTGCTTGTGCCAACAATCTCCCCCTGAATTGATGAAGCCAACATCCTCGAGTTAAATTGATAAGCTAAGATCCATAGAGAAACTTGAAAAAGCTTTTGCATACAAGATACCAATATACCAAACATACATCCAAGCAAAAGCACACAAGCATATCACATATGCATATGCTCCCCATATCACTAATAATGTGATTCAACTTCAGATTTTAGATTAAGTTTGTAGTATTATATGATTCCAACAGATTTATTTCAGGTTTTCCAATGTGAACACAATTTAACTCATTTTTCTCCCCCTTTGGATTCATCAAATGAAAGAAAATGCATAGATCAATTTGAAATGATGAAAATTTTCATTAAAGCATTAACATAGGGGTGTATCAGGGCACCTGATACGAATACAACACACCAGAACAAAAATACAAATGTAAAATACATCATGAAGCTGAGACTGATAAAATCAATCGATTGAAATAGGAAAACAACCGATTACAAAACTAGAATAGATAGACACACAAAATGTATCACGAAAATGCAATGCATGACCTTTGAGCCATCCCCTTCACTCATTCCTAGGATTGCCTCTGTTGTAGACATTGGAAAGGAGGTCATGAACATTATGCAATTGGTCATCCAGTTCTTGGAACCTTGTTGTGCAATAAGCATGGTGTGCATTTTGTGCCATGTTCAGATTTTGAAGCTGGTTGAGAACCATTTTCTCAAATTGGGAGTGTGTAAGTCTAGTATTCTCAAGAGGGTTATAAAGCTCAAATGCCATGGGTTGTGGTTCATATTCCCCTTGGTTTCCTCCACTAGTTCTCGCTTCATGGTCATTGGCTCCAACTTCAATATTTGCACCATGATCTCCTTCAACCAGCCAAGTGTTTCCTATTTTTGTGAATCCCATCCTATGCATATTCAGTGTGGAAACATGATTTAGAAGACCAGTAGACTCTTCAAGCTCTCCTTCCACATCCACACCAAAGTGCTCAATGAACTTGGAGATGAGCACCACATATGGAAGCTTAAAATCTGTAAGCCTTTTTGCCTTCATCATGTGGTCACAAATGTTGTATGTCCAATCCACCATCACACCATTTTGAATACAGTACATCACCACAAGATCTCCTTCATTTAAGGTTGCATGATTGCTCCCCATAGGCATGATGATCTTGGTCACCACCATAGCTAGCAACCTTTCCTCTACACAAAGCCTTCCCACAAGGAAATTTCTAGTTTGCTCACCTTGATTACGCACACATTGATTGAAGTATTGCACTTTGTTGAATTCATCCACTACACTAGTTTAACCTTGAGAACTTGCACACCTTTTTGCCTTAAGCCAGCTACATCCTTCCATGTTTGCCTAGTGATTTCCATCTCCACACCTTTGACACTTGTTTTGAGAATTCCATTGTTAAACTTGAGGTTGGCATAAAACACCTTCACCAAATCCGGATACGCCTTGCCCAAAAGCTCAATGAATGTATTCCATTTTTGAGCTTTGAGATGTTGCTTAAGGGTGCCAAAGTTCTCTAACCTTAGCCACGACATGTGAATCACCTTAGGAAGAATTATTTGCTTCCTATTGATTTCAATCAAGAAAGTCTGAATTCTGTCTTCATGGCCTTCAAACCATACTTCAAGCCTTCCACGATTCAAGGCATTGGAGAGGATGTAGTAGATGGGGTGGAGCTTTCATCAATTGATGGGGTTGTTCGTTGTCGTTTAGGCATGGTGAATTGTAGGTTTGACTCTTACTAGCATATGAGAATGCCAATGCATGATGCTCATGCAAGTATTTATAGAATCAGCATGTTGATTTTCAAAATCAGTCAATGAAGTTGTATAGATTTTCTGGTTTCAATTCAGTACAGGAAATCACAACAAATTAAATGTGATGGAATCTGTATCAGAGGATGCAGTGATGTATTTCCCATGCGTTTTATGAACAATCCATTCACAAACAGTTCACATCTAATGCATGCACATTGGAATTCATGTAATTAAAGCACTTTATGGTCAATGCAATCTGAAAAGTTGATTTTAGCTTCTGTAATAGTTGTTACATGCTGCTACTACAGTCCAAAAATAGACATTTGACTAATACTGGGTCAATAAATTAAAATCAATTCAAGCAAATCCACATCAACATCAGTGATTTTAACACATAAAAATACAAAGTCAGTCGACTAAAACTGTACCAGAAAACTGATTTTTTGTGCAGTGGCAGTTTTAAGTGAAATCTATGTGTTGATTTTGCAGTTTTAGCTAACTGAAATTCTGATAGTTTTCAAATTGTGCAGATTTTACCACTTTAAATGCAGCACACACATGATCTAATAAGATTAACAAGCAAAACAAATATCAACATAAATTCTTCATGTCAAGAATACCTAATTCAGTTCTAAGCTTATTAAATCTATCACCTGCAAGTGGTTTAGTGAATAAATCCGCCAATTGATTTTCAATTTTCACAAACATGATTTCAATATCACCTTTTTGAATATGATCTCTTATGAAATGATGATTGATTTCAATGTGTTTAGTTTTAGAATGTAGAGTTGGATTCTTAGTTAGGTTGACTGCACTTGTATTATCACAATAAAGAGGTACCTTTTCTAGCTTTACACCATAATCCATAAGTTGATGCTTCAACCATATGCTTTGAGCACATGCATGTACAACTGCTATGTACTCAACCTTAGTTGTAGATAATGCTACACATGCTTACTTCTTGCTATTCCATGAGATTAGGCTTGATCCAAGTAGATGGCATGTGCCACTTGTTCTTTTCGTATCCAATTTGCACCCTGCATAGTCAGAATCTGAAAAACCACTAAGAACAATGTTAGATTCATTAGGATACCATAATCCAACATTAGTTGTCCCTTTCAGATACTTGAGAATTTTTTTGCAGCTTTGAAGTGCGATTCCTTTGGATTGGATTGAAATCTTGCACACAAGCAAACACCAAATTGTATATTCGGCCTACTAACAGTTAGATATAGAAAGGAACCAATTAACCCTCTATATTTGGTTGAATCAACTTGTCCAACTTCATCTGTATCCATAAGGCAGTTTGTAGCAATTGGAGTGACATCCTCTTTGCAATCCTCCATTTTGAACTTTTTTAGTAGGTTAAAATAATATTTTGACTGGCTTAAAAATGTCCCATGCTTGAGTTGCTTCACTTGTAGCCTTAGGAAGTAGGTTAGCTCACCCATCATAGAAATCTCAAATTCTCCCTGCATAGTTGCAACAAATTCTTCACACATGGAGTTATCATTTGATCCAAAGTGTTTTATCAACTGCACCTCTAGCATATCCTTTAGATAAAAGATAGTTGCTAAACCTCTTATACCACTGTCGTGGTGCTTGTTTCAAACCATATAAAGCCTTTTTCAACTTCAAAACGTGATTAGGATAAAGGTGATCTTCAAAACCAAGGGGTTGTGATACATATTGATAACGTTGTCGTTGACGCGATCAAATTAATATTACTAAACTATAGCAACTTCAATATTGCTAAGATAGTAGTTAAGGAAATAGAAAGGATAAAGTTAACACTAAGTCGTCTCCCAACAAACACGAAATTGATTTTTAACAAGTTAGTTCTTATAAAATCTATACAAAAGAGTTAGTCAAATAAAATAATAAAAATATGAAAGATAAAGATAAAAGATAAAATAAGATAGAAACAATAGTAAAGGAAAATAGGTTGCTTCCATTGCTTTTTCAAAATAGGATTCATCATTGCTTTCCTAAAGATTATTATTATTGATTTCTTGTTTAAGACTTCAAATTAATCAATGTAACTTCTCAATTAATTTGTTGGCGTCCTTACTTTCAACCAAATTAACTTCTCAATCAAAAGCAAGAACTTTGTAGATTAATCTTAGTAAATTTAACCAAAGTAACTTCTCAATTAAATATTACTAATCCTAATCATCTCCATTCTTTAACCTCTTATATCTAGTAAAAATCTAATTAACCAAAGTAACTTCTTGATTAATTCTAATATAAGTTTTCACCTTTAATCAAAGTAATTTCTCAATTATTAGCAAAAAACTCCTTCAATCATATGAAAGTTTCTAAAATTAATCAAAAGAACAAACATAAAAAGGAAACAATTTAAGTGATCTAACCTTAGAATCCAATTAAGAAATTACAATGGAATCAACCCAAGAAGTTTAGAACTCCATGAATGCAAAATAAAAATAGAGAAAGAATAAAGAGAGAAATGAAACGAAATTAGGCACCCCTAAAGGTTCCTAAAATCTGAAGTCCCGAGCTTGTTTCTTCTCTGCTTCTCCCTTGGTCTCTTTATATAGGAATTGGACTGGGATTCTCTGTTGCTAAAATGTCTCAAATATCTTTTAAATAAGATGATTATATAAAAATATCAAATAAAATATCTAAAGAAATATTTTTCCCAAATTATCTTCTATCATAAAGATAAAGAAAACTGCAAGGTCCAATATTTTGTTCCTCTCTTCTTGGTTTGGCCAAACTTCTTCACTTTTTCAAGCTTTTCTTGTCGTCTTCATGCAATGCTTGGCTTGGATTTTTGTGCTTTTGATAATTTCTTATTCTTGGATTTATCTTTAAGGTGTCATGAAGCTTTTAATCAATTTATTTCCACACCTCCATGAGCTTAACTTAGTTACAACAGCACTAACACACCTCAAAATATCCAAAGAACATTTATGCAACTAAAAAGCTATTTTTAACATGTTTTTGTATCTCATGCTCAATAAACCCAATTATAGAAAATCCCAATTAAATCAATCTTTAAGCACACAAATTCAATTAAATACCCATAATTAAACATTAAATGAGGGCAAAAATATGCACTCATCATAACCACACACTTATCCTTTTGCACTCCTGGGCAAAATTCAGCATTTTCAAAACTTTATTTTGAGGTATTTTACTTCATATCAACACTGGATCAAAGGAATGAACCTTACTTGAGACAAATCAATATTCTAGAAATTAAGTTACCATGCATAAACAAATGGAAAGATTCTATTTTTCACACATGAGTTAATCTTTTGAATTCACAAGACAATCAATTATGAAAGAAAGCACTCAAGTTAAATGTGTATTTTCTCACCAAAATTCGCTCAACTGTTTTGGCTTGTGTTTTCACTCAAAATACTCATGCAAGTAAACACTTGTAATACTTAACAAGACTCTAATATTCACAAACTTTCAGAAAACATGTATTCAAAGATCATGAGGACTTTTTTACAAGTTATAATGGGGGCCAAGGCAAAGGTAGGAAAAATTTTAGGAGTTTTATGTTTTTGAAATATGTTTTATTGAAAGCAGGGAAATGTTTTTGGTGGATTTCTTATGAGATATATTGTTTAAAACTTTCACTTAGTAAAAAGTTAATACTTTCACAATTTTCTCAAAAAGAAATCACAATTTTTTTTATGAAAACAAAAACAAAAATTGAAAAACAGAAAAAAAAAATCCTACCTACAGTTTGTCTCCCCCTCACTTATTTCAAAAAAAATGTCCTTGATGGACTTATTTTGGGGAGGAAACGAAAAATTGTGACTTCTAGCTCAATCTGGCCATATGTCAAAATTTATTTTCTTTAATTTTATAAAGTACAAGTCAGCTTGTACAGTTTTATTAAAGAAAACAAAAACACATATTTTTGATTTTTTTTTAATATTTTTAAAATTAAAAATAGAAACAAGAAGCAAACATGCATACAAATTAACTTTTTTATCAACAATGTTTTCAAAAGAATATAATTCTAACCTCTTTTCCTTTTGTAACAACCTTTCTTCTTTCTCCGCAGCCAAGTCAACAAAAATCACCACTGAAAACTTATTTGCATCATTCACATCAACAAACTTGATGTGTGGAGTGTGTGGCTTCAACTCAATTTGAGCATCATCAGGTGCATTCAGATCGTTAACAGGATCATCAATAATCCTTATAATCTCACCTTGTGAGCAAAAATCTGCACAAAGTTGAATCTGCTGCTTCATCATTAACCAAGTCAGTTGTAATAGTTGATGCTTCAGCTGCATCTTCGAATATCGTTGGCTCTTCAACTGCACTTGGTTCCTCCATTGTATTGTTCTCACAACTTTGCTCCTCAAAAAGATCATCTATACTTATATCATCATCAATAGATAAAACTTTATATTCACATTGAGCATCATCAACATATCTATCAATAAATATGTATGTGTGAGAATCTTCAATTTCTTCATAGCAACATCTTTAGCAAAATTGATATGTTCATCAGTAGACATATTACTATGAACATCATTATATCTATCAGTAGATATATCAGTGTGATGTGATTCTGGTGTTGGCTGATCTAACATTTGAATCGTGTACTCATTCACATCAGTGCTCAATTGTTCCATCCTTTGATTCATGCTCCTTAACATTATCATTTCATCCCTTTGCTCAATTATCATCTTCATAAGTTTTTCTAAGGTGGCCTCCATAGCTTTGTCTTTCATTAGCTGACTTAAATCTTCTAACATTTGTTCAGCTCTAATGGCCAACTTTAGAAGCATATCTTCTATTTCATGACAAAGTGCTCTAAATTCTAGGATTTCAGCAAATCTCAAATGGCATTGGAGGGTGGTATTAACAGTACAAAGTAATTCTACAAAGTTGTTGTTACTTGCATCCTCCATCATGTCATGCAATACTTTATCATTTCCATACCATTTTTGCTCAATATCTTTGCATCATTGATTAGCTCGCAACCTTTCATCTATGGTGTCTAATTTCTCTCTCAGTCCATCCATTAATAACACAACTTCCTTATAGGATGGTCCATTGATTGCTACAACTTGTTATGATGGTGCATGTTGTTGTTGAGAACCAAATGGAACATATAATGGCTGGAGTGGACACACAGAATATGGTTGTTGGTCATGGTAGGATTGTTGCTCATATTCCAAAAAAGATGATCTAGGATATAGATCATTTAATTGACATACAGTTAACCTACTTAAATTAGGTGCAGAAGTAGGTGTAACAATTTGCTGTTGATAATCGTATGGATCAAGTGGTTGTTGTGGATAATAATTATAGTTCACTTGAAAATCACACTTTTGATTATTTTCATATGAAAAATGATTTTTCATTTTTGAAAGAGGTTTTTTGAAAAGAAATAAGTTGAAAGCTTGTTAAGTAGACTTCCAGGAAAGAGAGGTGTGTCTCAATGGACAACTTAAGTACCTTATCTTTCCTTAGCCAAAGTGCTTCCCAACTAGTTTCACAAATTTCCCAACAAAATTCCTCAAACAAAAATTATGCTAAAATAACTAAAGAAAAAAAAATGAGAAAGAAAAAAAATGTTAGTGATAAACAAAAAATAAAATCAAAAGAATAAAAAAAATAGAACTAAATTGATAAAAATTCTAACTATGTTCCCCGACAACGACGCCAAATTTGATAACGCTATCGTTGACGCGATCAAATTAATACTACTAAACTATAACAACTTCAGTATTGCTAAGATAATAGTTAAGGAAAATAGAAAGGGTAAAGTTAACCCTAAGTCGTCTCCCAACGAATACGGAATTGATTTTTAACAAGTTAGTTCTTATAAAATATATACAAAAGAGTTAGTCAAATAAAATAATAAAAATATGAAAGATAAATATAAAAAGATAAAATAAGATAGAAACAATAGTAAAGAAAAATAGGTTGATTCCACTGCCTTTTCAAAATAGGATTCATCATTGGTTTCCTAAAATTTATTGTTATTGATTTCTTGTTTAAGACTTCAAATTAATCAATGTAACTTCTCAATTAATTTGTTGGCGTCCTTACTTTCAACCAAAGTAACTTCTCAATCAAAAGCAAGAACTTTGTAGATTAATCTTAGTAAATTTAACCAAAGTAACTTCTCAATTAAATATTACTAATCCTAATCATCTCCATTCTTTTACATCTTATATCTAGTAAAAAGCTAATTAACCAAAATAACTTCTTCGTTAATTCTAATCTAAGTTTTCACCTTTAATCAAGGTAACTTCTCAATTATTAGAAAAAGAACTCATTCAATCATATGAAAGTTTCTAAAATTAATCAGAGTAACTTCTCAATTAAAATTTAAAAACCCTTGGACTCATACGGTTGTTATGTTATGTAGATTTAACATCGTGCTAACTTGGTACAATGTAAAAATCATTACTTTTACTAAATTAAGAACCAAAAGACATAGATGAAAATAAATTTCAACAAGAATCAAAAGAACAAACAATTTAATTGATCTAACCTCAGAATCCAATTAAGAAATTACAATGGAATCAACCCAAGAAGTTTAGAACTCCATGAATGCAAAATAAAAATAGAAGAAGAATAGAGAGAGAAAGGAAACGAAATTAGGCCCCCCCTAAATGTTCCTAAACTCCAAACTCTTGAGCTTGTTTCTTCTCTACTTCTCCCTTGGTCTCTTTATATAGGAATTGGATTGGGCTTTCTTGTTGCTAAAATCTCTCAAATATCTTTTAAAATAAAGATAAAGATAAATATTTAAAAATATTTGGAGAGATATAGACTATTTGGCAAATATAATTGGTTGATAATATCAATATCTAATATAAATAAATTAATTAATTAATTAAAGATATATGATAAATTATCACCAATTAGTATTTGTATGAATTTTTCAAATCAACCCTTTGCAATCTCCTTAAATTATCTTCTAAATAATCTAATATCTTCAAGATATATTTGTTTATTGTGGAACTAAAAAGATTCAAGAAGATCTTGTCATATTTAAAAAGATTTGGTAGTTATTATCTTTTAATATTTTATGATATAATTAAATAAGATAATTATTTAAAAATATCAAATAAAATATCTATAGATATATTTTTCCCAAATTATCTTCTATTATAAAGATAAAGAAAACCGCAAGGTCCAATTTTTTGTTCCTCTCTTCTTGGTTTTTAGCCAAACTTCTTCACTTTTTCAAGCTTTTCTTGTTGTGTTCATGCAATGCTTGGCTTGGATTTTTGTGCTTTTGATAATTTCTTATTCTTGGCTTTATCTTTAAGGTGTCATGAAGCTTTAATCAATTTATTTCCACACCTTCATGAGCTCAACTTAGCTACAACTGCACTTTATGCAACTAAAAAGCTATTTTTAACATGTTTTTGTATCTCATGCTCAAGAAACCCAATTATAGGAAATCTCAATTAAATCAATCTTTAAGCACATAAATTCAATTAAATACCCAGAATTAAACATTAAATGAGGACAAAAATACGCACTCATCACATACGCTTCTTCATTTAAGAAACCATTCAAGAATGCACTTTTCACATACATTTGAGAAAGTTTGAAATTACATGTAAGACCCGGGAAAATTAAATAGTATTTAATTAATTATTTAATTAGGACGGGTAGCGAGAACATTTAAAGCAATAAATGCGAGGAACTATGACATGGAAAAGTACTAGCTCAAGTGGTTGAGAGTACTTTGTTGTGTGTGAGGACTTGGGTTCGAGTCATATGTGTGCCACTTGGATGTTATTTAAATTATGTGTTTTTGTGTGCTTATATATTGAACTCGTATGGATGATGATAAATCCCTAAAATTGTGGGAGTCATCATGAAACATGTGTTGGTTGAGTGGTTTGGCTTTGGCTTGGTATGTGCATGAGAGTGGGTTCAAACCTTGGTGAGAACTAAATAATTCCTTTTTGCCAAAT
>Ga0214544_1009150_pt1 | contig 15771 bp, 9 predicted proteins | sample CNSS3metaG_FD_160074 | JGI IMG/M metagenome (GOLD analysis project Ga0214544, IMG submission 160074) | Root nodule microbial communities from cowpea collected in UCLA plant growth center, Los Angeles, California, USA - CNSS3 | ecosystem: Host-associated > Plants > Roots > Nodule | place: USA...
TTTAATTTGAGATTTATACTATTATAATATTTTTCTTAATATTTGACATCATGAAAATCAAAAAGAGTATGTTATTTTAATATTGAATATTTTGATAGTATCATGATTCCGTTGGTGTGATTTTTAATTTTTTTTATAAAAAATATTTAATTGATATATGGAACAATAAAAAAATGGGTATGGGTATGGGTATAAGAAAATACCCGTTACCCGGTGGGAATGGGGATGGGTCAAAAGTTGTATACCCGTTGGGTTTGGGGATGGGGATGGGGATGAATTTTTATTATGGGAATGGGGATGGGATCATGATACCCGTACCCGCCCCGCCCCGTTGCCATCCCTAACTGCCACCGTTAAAACTTCATCAGAGATCATCACGAGCTCTTGTCGTTGAGAATCAAAAGACCTCTGTCGTCTCTTATACGTTCCAACTCCACCGTAGATGCTTTTCGTGGAGTACTTTATCATCGTGATTTTTTTACATTATTGTGGTTGGGACCTCGTTTTACCGGGCCCCACGGTGGGCGCCAATGTTCCGGTCTAGGAATGATGGCCAAACCAGAACAATAATTCTCTCTCTCTCACTCCTGAGTTCACCCCCCTTTTCCTTAATCCCTTATGTATATATAGAGTCCTTCAGTCTTTAAACTGCTATTTTAATGCCAGATCTTTAGCTAACAAACCTACCCACTTCTCCACTATTCTCTCCTGAAATCTCGCTTGTGGGTGGTTATTCCTAAAATCCAGTGATATTTGATCGTCACCTCGGCCACCTCGGTCCAAGTGCTCGTTACCTCAGCCACCTCGGCCCAAGTGCTCGTTACCTCGGCCACTTCGGCCCAAATGCTCGTCACCTCGGTCCAAATGCTTGTCACCTCGGCCTATAACTAAAACTCGTTGTTTTATGAAAAATATTTATCAAGTCGGAATCCTGATGAACACGTTAAGGTCGGCCATTCCCTGGACGGTACACCTTTGTTACCTTTTTATATTTTAGTTTTTGCATAAGCAATATATGAGTTATTTTTATATATATTTATTTATATATATATATATATATATATATATATAAAGAATATTCATGATTTTTTTTTCAATTTAAACTAAATTATTTAAAAATAATTCTTCAAAACATAAATTCAAATAAAAAAATAGTTTAAATATAAGTTAACTATATTTGATAAAATATCATTACAGATAATTTTTTTTAAAGAAATTGATATAGTGTAAGTTTTTTTCTATAAAAAGTAATTTCTATTTATTTTAATAAGTTTAAATAAAAACAAGTCTCTGCAATGGGATTCTAAGCAATTTTTTCTTTTATCACTTGACGTTAAAATAACTATATATATGAAGAAAAAAACAAAAACATCAACGATTATGGGATACATGTTAATTGAATATTATGATATCAATAATCATCTTAACAAGTGCACAACTAAAATCAAGATACTCATTCAATATTTTTTTTTTTCGCCATCCGTAACTAATAATCAAATATGAAAGAAGAAAATATCCTTTATAGGTTAAGTAAGATTAAGAAAGAACGAATACAGGAAGCAAAGTAAGAACAACTTCTAAAATTAATTTAAAATGCATCTCAAATATTAATTCTATTAAAAGCTAAACTTAGTTTAAACAAATTATTTTTTTTCTAGTATTACTCAAATATAAATCATAGTACTTACTAACTTAAAAAGAATAATAAAGTGGAGTTAGTGAATTAAACAGCAATGTAAGTTCTAAAACGAGAAAATTAGATTAGCCAGAGCCAGCGAAGCATTTGCATAGGAAAATGGTAAGAGTGAGAAAGGAAGGTTCCAAGCCTCAAATCACAGATTTCATCTCCTTCTGCTTCCTCTCTTACTCTCATCACATCACTCCAATCTAACCGCACCATTCTTCAGACTGATACATTCATAGATCAAAATCAAAGGTAACAAAACTTCGCAGCAGGGTTGAATCCAATAGTGATGATGACGGGGAAGCAACAATCGTGGTTCTTCTCTCTGCGAGGTTCGCTCCTGTTCCTCGCAATCCTCACCCTTCTCTCCATCACCTACCTCGCTCTCAGATACTCCACCCCGCCACCCGAGGTACCCGTTTCTCCTGTTTCTTCCACCCCATTTCCCAATTTATCATTTTTCACCGCTTTCTCCGTTACCCTTTTGCTCTAGGTTTCCAAGTTCTCCGTCACCAAGCTCAACGACGCGCCGGGAACCGGGAAATATGAGGAGTGTGGAGGAGGAGGAGGAGAAGAAGGAGAAGAAGAACTGTATTCGGACACGTTTCACTCTCCGCGTGTGTTCAAGCTGAACTACGAGGAGATGGAGAAAAAGTTCAAGGTGTACATATACCCTGATGGGGATCCCAACACGTTCTACCAGACGCCGAGGAAGCTCACTGGGAAGTACGCCAGTGAGGGCTATTTCTTCCAGAACATCAGAGAGAGTCATTTCCGCACCGAAAACCCCGACGAGGCGCACCTCTTCTTCATCCCCATCTCGTGTCACAAGATGCGCGGCAAGGTATTTTCTTTCTCTTTCGGCATTCTCTTTTGTTGAGATCTGGGGAGAATGGTAGGAGAATGTTAGATGCTTCCATGCATTGCCGGTGTGTAATAACTGTGGATTTGATAGTTAAGGGGAAATTGTTGGAGATCTTGTATTGATTAGTGATATGACCAAAATGGTGAATATAAGTGGGGGAACGTCTCACTTCATGAGCTAGCTAACTTTTGGGGTTAAGTCCAAACTCAAAATTCGAAGATGGTATCTAACCTATCCTATGGTTGTTTGTTTGGCCACTTGTTATTAAAGTCTATCCAATGGTTATTTTTTGACCTCTCTAGTCACTTGTTTTTAGACCATCTATAGATGTCTGTTTTACAAACTTTAGACTCGAGATATCTTGTCATTGGGGAGATGTGATAAAGATTCGGCATTGTAGGTTCAAACTCAAAATTATAAAGAAAGTTATGAATGCAGAGGAAAGATTTTCAAAATTATAGATATCATCCCATATTGGATGGTTAAGTGACTGCTTCTAGGGGGAATTTGATCTCATGTTTGTGTTATGCAGGGCACGTCTTATGAGAACATGACGATCATAGTACAAAATTATGTGGAGGGCTTGATATCCAAATATCCTTATTGGAACAGAACCTTGGGTGCTGATCACTTCTTTGTCACTTGTCATGATGTTGGTGTGAGGGCAACGGAAGGTCTTGAGTTTCTTGTGAAAAATTCCATTCGAGCAGTATGTTCCCCCAGCTATGATGTTGGATTTATTCCGCACAAAGATGTTGCTCTGCCTCAAGTGCTACAGCCTTTTGCTCTTCCTGCTGGGGGGAATGATGTAGAAAACAGGTGAAGTTTTTCAAGTTCTGTGTAGCTCCACTTTAGTTTCGTTGCTTGCCGAAGTTGGGGAAGATTAGGTTTTGGGGATTGAATTTTCTGTTTGAATGACTTGTCGTCCTGCTTTTGAAGGGTTTGTTAATCTTTTATGGTCAGAGGGATGGAAGTTACCTGATATTTCTCAGAATGTTCAAAGACCTTTATCAGACACTGGCTCATGACCCTCAAGTCTTTAGTTATAACATGCTGCAATTTCTCTTTAGTTTCTGGTATCCTGGGTAAACACTATCTATGGTGTGGATCTTAAAAGCCTTCCATGCAGTACACACACTCCTTGGCAAGAGCTTAAGACAAGAAAAATGCCAGTGACTTTTGTGATTTATAATCTTGATGTTGCAACAAAAAGCTGTTCTGAGTTTCAATATTTTTTATTCTGTTCAAGAGCCCGGTTTTTAGTATGAAAAATTAATATAGAATCTACATTTCCAGCCACCGAATTAGTAAGGATGCGTAGCTAATTTCTATCATAAGCTTAATTAATACTGCTGGTGCATTCGTACACAGTTTTTTTTTTTTTTGGTGCTTTTTTTTTTTTTTTTTTTTTTTTTTTTTTTTTTTCTGTAGGGTCAATAGACAATGGTTCTATATGCATATCTATAGATTTTGAAAATTTATAAAAATCTGTGCCTTGCAGGACTACACTTGGATTTTGGGCTGGTCATCGTAACTCTAAAATTAGAGTTATTCTTGCACGTGTGTGGGAAAATGACACAGAACTTGATATTTCAAACAACAGAATTAGCAGGGCTACTGGGCATCTATTGTACCAGAAGAGATTTTACAGGAGTAAGTTTTGTATATGTCCTGGTGGATCCCAGGTCAATAGTGCACGAATAACAGACTCTATCCATTATGGTTGCATCCCTGGTAAGATAATCTTTCTAATGATTTTTTCCCTTTTGATTTTATAGCTGTGTATTCAGCTTCTTAGAACTGCATACCTAAAGGACTGATGGTACTGGTATATAATTACCAAATACTTGTTTTCTTGTGGTTTTTGTCGTTTTTCATGGATGGTGTGAGAGTGGTTGCATATTTATTGTATCTATTGAGAAACTTTTGAAAATCTTATCCTTGTGTAGACTAAATTAGTCAACCTTTGGTTTCTTCTATCGCTCCTAAGATTGTATAATGGAATTGAAACTTCATTGTGGGGTGATAATTGAGAGTCTGAATTATGGTGGTTTGATCATCAATTAATTAACTGCCTTTAAACTATGTACATAAATAGTTCAATTTGGAAAGGCATATTTGATAAGTGGAATAATAGCTGATCCTTTTATTGTTGGACACTGTTGGAAGTTGTAATACAACCATTGAAATGTGGAATACAAGAGGGAGTGGAGTTTGTATTGTGGAATTGGGGCCCAGGGACCAATTTTAGGATAACCTCCCCTTGTTCCACCCTTCTAATCTTCTTATTAAGGTCAAATTCAGCAGGAGCCATGTGTAAACAGAATTAAACAAGGATATTGTGAATGACATTTGAACTGTAACTTGCTTTTGAAAAAAAAAATATGTTCTGCTTTGTTATTCTTGCATTTGGGACAGGATTATTTAGGCTACCTTGTAACTGGCCTATATCTGCTTGTTGTTTTGCAGTGATATTGTCAAATTACTATGACCTTCCTTTTAATGATATTCTTGACTGGAATAAATTTGCTGTGATACTCAAAGAGAAAGATGTATACCAGCTTAAACAAATCCTCAAAAATATATCAGATGCCGAGTTTGTTGCACTTCATTATAATTTGGTAAAGGTATAAATCCTCTGATTACTTTATATGAAATCTATATATTAGTAAAAGATTTTAGATTTGTGCCTTTATCTTGTGTGGCATGTGAACCTTTTTTATAATTCAGAAAAACCTTTGCTTGGTCGGTAGAATTTTTCAGTCAATTGAATTATTGTTTTTATGTTGGAGCTCACATAAAGTTACTTCATTGCTCTCAGGTTCAGAAACATTTCCAATGGAATTCGCCCCCAATCAGATTTGATGCTTTCCATATGGTTATGTATGACCTCTGGTTACGCCATCACACGATCAAATACTGATATTTAGACTCACTCTAAAACACTCTTGTTTTGTATACAACTTACAGTTTTAGCAACCGAGAGAGCACTGTAAATAGGCAATTACAGTTTTGTATACAGCAGCTGGCTTATTCTATATTCTTGCACCCACAACATTTCAGTTAATTTGTTATTTGTTTGCTGTAAGGCTTTGTTGGGATGAAACTACTACATAGCCAAGATACTAAGGCTGGTGCAATTGTTCAAGTTGATAAAATCGTAACTAGAACATGGGTCGTTTGGCTTTCAATTGTAACACCTGATTGACTCATGGTATTTAACTGAGCTAGACATGATCTATTCTTACATAACTTGGCATATAATATTACCTGGAATAAAGGCCATCATGTATTAGTAGTCTAGTCATGCACTATCATTTGGGTCATCTAATTACAGTTCCACTACTATCTAAACTTATATGAGAGTTTGTGAGCATTGCAGTGATTTAAAGTTTCTTGGTTAACAAAATAAGAGTACGTTTCTTACGAGTATGCTCTTTTGAAAGCTTAGAAGGGCATCTTAGACTCGTCTTTTGTTTGTTTTATAAACGAAGGAAATATTAATTATTCGAGAGTCTTAGTTAACATAGGATATCGAATAAGAATTAAGGATTCAGAGGTAATGAAAAAGCTTAAATTCTAATAGATACATATTGTTAATGAAATATAAGTAATTTCCTTCAACTTTATATCTTATAAAAAGTAAGAAAAATATCATTATATTAAATGACAATCATTATCCAATTCATAGATTAAAAGCAACAACCCTAACCTACCCTAGGTCACTGCCCTAATTTGTATCATTCTCATTTCTCGCCTCACTAAATTACACATCTCTCACTAGTTAATACATTATATATTGTTTTTATTCTATTGGTTTTAACAAGACCACTGTATTACCTCCTTTTTAATCAACAAATCTTCAAAAGAATGTTGTTCCAGAATCTGACAGAATGAATGAAGAAAAAGTTAATTTGCAAGAAATAGATGCAGTCAATTCAGAAAAAGAGATCTGATTAAAATTCAAAAGGAATGTATACAACATTAGTGAGAATAAGATTATGAGTGAAAGGGAAGGAACAGTTCAAAATATGTTGGTTATTATTACTTATCCATCAGTAGGTTGTTTAACATTTATTGGCCCGATTTGTTTAAGAGATTGATAGAAAATAACAGTCATGGCTTATTGCTCTAGAATCAAGAATCCATTTGGTTCGAGAACAGAATTACCTGAACTTTCAGTTTTTGAAATCCAGAATTGATTAGCACTATGATTTTGTGAAGTAAAGGTTGTTGCAAAAGTGCCAGCAAAGCTCTATGATGCTTAGGAGTAAAAGTTAAACTAGAGTTTTCAGTGTATGTAAGATCATCTACAGCAGCATCATTGAATGTGGAGACATAAAAATTGACACTGATTCATGTTATGACAGAGAAAGGGGAGGGATACCCACCAGCAGAAGTAGCTACTGCTGATAAATTGCATAGTAAGTATAGAAATATGTCTTGTCCTAACGAAATTACAAGGAACATGACTCATACTCTCACACTTTTAGGTATTGTTAAGTTTGGACCAAAATTATCTACATTTACATACACTCTACTTTTGCGGAGTCATTGATAAAAGAAGCAGAAATAGACAATACACAGCAATGGGTGACAGCAATAAGATTGTAGCTCACTCTTTACATGATTTCATTTTCAACCTAACGTACATGATGCGGACAAAGATACGGAGATAAAATTAAATTGCAAAAATATGAAAATTTATTAGTTATACTTCATAGTCTAAAAAACAAAATCAAGAGAAACATTTATATATAAAAAGAAAAAGTCTAACAAAAGAAAAACCTATATAAATCATAATGTTTGACTCTCATTATCTTTATTGAAAAATTCAACTTCTAATTCTGGTTCACCAATCAGGAGCTTCATTGTCATGCAATGAAATGTCATCTTCTGCAATATTCCACAATTTAATTTCCCCATCTTTGTGTTTTGAGGAATTTTTCGAGAGAAAACAAAGATTACTATGAACAAATACTAAATCCTCAGTTCTTTTAGGTGTCATCTTATTCAAAGAATGTATAGAAGAATAAGTACTCCAATTCCTTTTACAACAAGAAGAAGAACATGGTTGTCCAAGTAGCTTAAGAGCTATCTTTTGAAGTGTTGGTGCATAAACTCCATGAACAATCCACCATGATTTTGCATCCATTTTATCTCTATCCCTTAAAGAGTCTTCATCCGCAAAATCTTTCATTCCTTCTGAAAAATTTGCAAACTCTATATCTACTTGTCTCCTTACATCCACATCATCAAAGTACCTCTTAAAACATTTGTTCCTTTCTTGAGTAAGTTCCACATCTTGATGTGGGGCACGTCTTTGTGAATCTTCATTTAACCATTCATGACTATAATATCTACAATATTAAAGATATATAAACATAAATTAACAAAATATTATAAATTTATGATATTATAAATAAGACATATACAACAAAATATAATCATAAAATAATTTAACAATATAATTACCTTGGATTTAGAGAATGAGCAAGACAATGAAGAGATGTGCTACCCTTAGTCCAATGATCAACTAATATTGATTTTAGTGCCTCGAAGAAGGATGAATGTTCAACTTTTGTCTTTCTCTCATGTTGGTATATGATCTTTCTCACATTTTCAATCATTGAATCCCACATTTCATATATTAAGTGAAGAGTGGCCATATCCGTATCTGTTTTTATAAGAACATCATAAATAGGGGCAGTAAAAACAAGTATATAATCAACCTTCATCCACCAATTATCCTTCAATAAAGTTTTTTTCACAAATTGTGCACTATCCACATTATCTTCTTTGTAAGAAGACCATTCATCACTGAGAATCATCTCTTGGAGTCCTTCTTTCAAACTTCTAAACCTTTTGAGCATGACAATGGTCGAAGCAAATTTTGTTGGAGCAATAGAAAGTCCTTTCAATGACGTGAAGGTATTGAACATTGACAATCTCATAGAATGCCCCACAATAAAGTTTTTAATAAATATAACATCATCAACCATTTGTGTTATCCAAAAACATTCTTTATAAGTATAAATATTATCTGCCGCACAAATATTTTTCAATGCAAGATTCAAGGTGTCAACTACACAAAGAGTCCAATAGATTGAAGGAAATTCTAATTCTATGAGCAAACCCGCTTCTTTACATATTGTTTCATTATCAGTTATAATTTGTACCACATTTTTTGGTCCAACCTCTATGATTGCATCTCTAATGTGTTTAGCAATAAAATCCTTGTCCTTTATCTTACCATATCCATCTATTGTCTTTAGAAACATTGGTCCACTCTCGGTGATAGCCATAAAATTTATAAGTGATCTTTGAGAATCACTCCACCCATCACTAACAATTGTCACACCTTTATGTTTCCAAGAGTCTCTTATAGGTTGCAAGAGATTTTCTACGTGACTTCTTTCTTTCAAGAGTAAAGGACCACTCAATTCATCATATGTTGGTGGTACATATCCACCAAGATTAGAAGTATTGGCAGCGTAAGAAAATGCACTCTTATAATAAGGATTTCTCGCTAGATGAAATGGTAATCCTGAAGAATAAAACATTTTTGCAATTTCACAATCAAGAGTATCTCTAACTCCAAGATTGAAAGAAGTTTCTAAAGGACTTTTGAGTTTTGGGTTAATAAAATCACTATTTGTATGTTTTCCTTCATTAGGTGGTAGGAGGACCTTTTTCATCTTTGAGTCTTCTATTTTCAATGTTGCTTCACGGTCTAATCTTTTAAACTCGACAAGTCTTGAAGCGGTCACATTTGGACAAATTCTAACTCCTCCTCCTGTAATTTTTAGTAAATGAGCTCTTACTCGAGTATAAGATCCATTGAATGAAAAATTACAAAGACTGCACTTAATCATATTATTTCCACCACCAGGAATTTTTCTTAACTTTGAAACATATCTCCATAGAGGTTTTGTTTCATCTTCTTGTTCGGTGACATGATTAAGTGCATTCATCTTAATTTCCTATAACAAAACAAATTGATTATAAAAAAATTACTTAAATATAAAATGAATATAAAAATAAAAATAAATTAAGCTAATAAAAATTATTAATTTATCTGAATATAAAAAATAAAAAATATTTCACAAAATAAATACAAATATGAAACTAAATTGGATCAAGAATGTTAGAGGAAAGAAAGAAAAAACACTAGGCACACTTTTTTTTTGACAATAAATTAATTAATATTTAAATAACTATATTAATAAAAACATTTAAATAATATATTAATTAATATTTAAATAACTATACTAATCAGAAATTTTGAATAACTATATTTAAATAATATAAATATAAATAAGATATTAAATATAAATTTTAAATAATTGTATTGAAATAGTGTATAAATAAAAATAATATATTAATCAGAAAAAGTCAATAATTATATCCAAACATTAGCACACTTTTTTTACAAATTCATGCAACTTTACCAAACAATTTAGTCTCAGGTTCCTAAATTATGTATAAATAATATATTAATTAATATTTAAATAACTATATTAATCAGCAGTTTCGAATAACTGTATTTAAATAGTATGTAAATATAAGCAATATATTAATCAGAAATTTTAGATAATTATATTTAAATAATGTATTAATATGAATAATGTATTAGTAAGAAATTTTAAATAATTAAATTTAAAAACAAGCACACTTTTTGTTTGACAAATTCATGTAACTGTTTACAAAACAATATTGTAAGTTAATATAATTTATTCTCAGGTTCCTAAGTTATATCTAAATAATATTAATATTTAAATAATATAATAAGATAAATAATATATTAAATAATATTTAAATAACCATATTAATCAGAAATTTCAAATAATTAGATTTAAAAAGTATATAAATCCAAATAATATATTGATCAGAAATTTTAAATAATTATATTTAATTAATGTATAAATATAAATAAAATATTAATCAGAAATTTTAAATAATTATATTTAGATAATTTATAAACATAAATAATATATTAATTAGAAAAAAAATCAATAATTATATTTAAGGATAATGATATTTTGACTCATTTTTAATTTATTATCTCAATTATTTTTAAATTATCACATCATATCACTTAGACAAAATTTTTCAAAATAAATAATTGAAGAGTAATTGGAATGTAGGTTGAAAATGGATAAAAATATTATTATCCTATATTTATTTAAACATTAGCACATTTTTTTTTTGACAAATTCATGTAACTGTTTACAAAACAAGCTCGTATGTTAATATAATTTATTCTTAGGCTCCTAAATTTTTATATAAATAATATATATTAATTAATATTTAAATAATTATATTTACATTCACATAATATATATATATATATATATATAATATTAATTAATATTTCATAAATTATATTAATCAGAAATTTTAAATAACTATATTTAAATAATATTAAAATAAAACAATATATTAATTAATAGTTTAATAAGTATATTAATAAAATAAAAATTATAATTTAACCAGTTTCTATAATTTATTACTTCAACATAAAAAGTAATATTAAAATAATATGATTTATTACTAATTAAAAATAAAAATAATTAATTATTTAATATTTCTCATATTATCAAATTTATCATTTAAATATTATATATATATATATATATATATTACACCATTTATAAGTTTAATTTATACAAATAAATTATTTATTTAAATATAATAATAATTATATTAATTTTTTGAATTTAAATTTATGTAAATAAAAAAACACAATAAAAGAGGACACCTTAGAATTAGAAGGAGAAAGTTTGAACAGAGTGTACTAGGATGAAAGCAGAAGCCAAAAACGATGATAAACATAAATTGTCCATTTGTGATTGGTGAGAGCATTAAATTGAAACGCAAAATTAAACTCAGCATATTAAATTATTAATATAACTAAATTACTAAATTATTCAGAAAATAAAATAAAATTACCTTCTTCAGACCTCAGACTCTTCTTCTCGTCCCTTTCCTTCTTTTTTCTTCCTCTGCAACCCTACTCGTTTCTTCCTCTTCCAATTTCAACAACGCTGCAACTCCAATATACTCAATATCTTTTCTCGCCTGTGTTTCCAATCAATAATACACACGTTATTGTATTTTTTTCTCTGTTATTCTTGGAAAATTTATAGAAAAATTTAAGTTCTCTGTTATCTAAAGCTAGATATTATAGGAGATATGCAAGATCGTTCAGGTAAGATTTAATTCGTTTTTATTCTTATTTTTATTTTCTTTTTATTATGCGAAGATCGGGAAAGATTTAATTTCTTTTTAAGTTATTTTTATTTTCTTTTTTATTAAAGTAGATTAATTCGTTTTTATTCTTATTCTTATTTTCTGTTTTATCATGCGAAGATCAAGGAAGATTTAATTCCTTTTCATACTTATCTTTATTTTCTTTTTTATTAAAATAGATGCACGATTTTCATCTCAGACAAAAAAAAAAGTCACGGATAACGTATATTTTTTATAACTGCATGTTAACGTATGGATACGGGTATCATAATATCCGTATTAATTTAAATAAATAAAAAATATATGATTAAAATATTATCATATTGATTTTGAATAAGTTATTTTTTTATCAATTAATTTTAAACAAAATCATTTTTTTATAAACTGTTATTCAACACTATTTAAATGGATTATTTAGACTTTTTCTGATACTGATGAATGTTATGTATTGTATTTTATTTGGATTTACGATTAAAATATGTCGTTAAATATATATATATATATATATATATATATATATATATATATATATATATTGTGTAAATACCTGTGGATACATGTGGATATCTATGGATATTAAAAATTATGCGAATATATACATAATAGATACCTGACGAATATAAGTACAGGTACGGGATCAATATTTATCCAAGGATAAAATACGAGAAAGCTACTATCCGTAGTCTACTCGTTCCGTTGATATCCTACTTGCTAGTACAAATTTGTCTCCTCTGAAAAGGCCATAAGAAGCTCTATTGTTCAAATATAAATATGTACAGGATAAGAATATTACCAGAGACATGAAAGAATCACATTATTACAAGAATTCATATAGTTTTTGTAGTCAATTAATAGATACACTCGTCAAATTATGCAACAGAATTAAGAGATGCCGATGTTAAAACAAAATGCAACAACAGCAATCATACAAAACAATTAAATACTCAAATTTACAGCTCTGTATTTCAATAATTGACCCAGTCACAGAGCATGTCTTGACATCAACCTTGGTCATGATGTAATGATCTATTATCAATATGGATTCAGTACATCGTGGATTTTCATCAATGATTAATTTCCGCACCAATGGTATCATCTTAACGACAAGGTTCTAACTGCTAGTTACTGACATAATCTCAAACTTTTATAAATCGTGGTTCTATTGCATGCTGTTAATGACAAATATCAGCTAATACAAATCAAGCAGAGATCATTCACTGATTCACTGTTTGTTACTTGAGTACAGAAAACATGCGTGTCTGCAAGATTGTCTTGTAAACAAATACAGGTAGCAACTCAGAAAGTAACAACTTACACAGAACCACATTTGAGCATTTATCTAACATGTATAACTGAATTAGGAATATCCAATCCAGAACTTCCTTGATGTAAAATTTTGATATTTACATCTTCATGGAGGTATGAAAGTATTGAGCACACATCAGTTTGAATAACTAGTGTTAGAAGTTATGATGAGAAATGGGCCTGATGATCATACATGGTTATACCTACATATGTTCGGTATGGCCTGCTAAGAAAATTATTATATAGAGAAGCTAGGGAAAGGATATAACAAATGTGTTTCACCAGTAATCTTTACAGGAACATAAACCTCCTTTAAAATGATGGAATCTCTTTGCATCTCTAGCAATAATATATCTCCCAGTAAGTAAAGAAACAAATTTTATCCAACTGTGGCAATCACCACAAACTCTAAGATTCTTAAAAATCCTGATAGTAGTAGTTCTACCAATAGTCTTCCATAAAGCAAAAGCTATTGCCAGTTTTTCACTATGGTAATATAAAGAACTCATTTTCTTCTCTTCATCCAAATCCTGCAACACAAATCTAGTATCAGGATTATAACCCAGAATTTTGACCTTCTCTATTAATCCATGCAACATTTCAAAAATCTCATGAGCTCTTGGGTGAGACAAATCTCCAGCCATAAAAGTATGCACCTCTCTATCAATATCAACCCAACTCATTGCAGGACTTTTCTTCAATTTCATATCTCTTATGGTGCTTTTCATCTCAATTACCTGGTTCCATTTCCCAGCAGAAGCATAAAGATTTGTCAAAAGGATATGTGTTCCCCCATCCTCCGGAGCAAACTCAAGGATTTTTCTCATAGCTTTCTCTGCCATTTCTACCTCTCCATGAATCTTACATGTGTTTAGTAATGTCCTCCATAGTACCACATCCGGATTTCTCACTTCCTCTATCAACATTGCAGCCTCCTCAAGTCTCCTTGATCGCCCTAGCAAATCAATCATACAAGTAAAATGGTCTCTTGTCAATTCAATTTTGTGATTATTCCTAATGGAGGCAAATATCCGGCATCCTTCTTCAACTAAACCTGCATTGTTGCATGCCAAGAGAATACTGATAAATGTCACACCATTTGGCACAAGTCCCAAAATTTCCATTCTTTCAAACAGCTCAAGTGCCTCGTGCCCGAAACCATTTTGAGCATAAGCATAGATCATTGAATTGATAGCAACTACATCTAACTCAGTTAAAACGTCAAAAACATACCTTGCGTTCTCTACATTTCCACATTTTCCGTATAAATTAATCAGTGCTGCACCTGTATATTTATTTCCATCTAATCCTAGTTTCATCGTAATGGCATGCATCTGTTCCCCTACTTCAAGCATTGCAAGGCTAGAACATGCTTGAAAAATACTCGACAATGTGAAAGGATTTGGTCTTATCAAACAACGAATCATTTCCCTGAATATTGACACAGCAGTCTCCTCTCTCCCATTTTGCACAAGACCCACCACAAAAGATGTCCATGTCACCTGATTTGCATAATCAAGCAAATTAAACACCTTTATAGAATCCTCAACCATGTGGCACCTTGAATACATGGTAAGGAGAGAAGTCTGTGAAGCAACAACAGATTCCAGGCCAGACTTAATCACAAGACCATGGATCAACTGACCATTAACTAAATCCCCTAGATTACCACAACTTATCAGGATGCAAGCAAGAGTATACTCATTAGGCTTAACACCTCTATTGACCATGTCCTCATAAACCTCTAAAGCTTCCCCATCAAGACCATGTTGAGCATAACCCACAATCAATGCAGTGAACAAGACAACATCTTTCTCTAAAACACGGTGAAAAACCAAATGGGCATCCCTCATTTTATCAAACTTAGCATACATATCAACAAGGGCACTAGCAACAAACACATCCTGGACCTCCAAACCCAAAACCACAGCCAACCCATGAGCCCTCTGGCCATGGCGTAGGAGACCCAAATGTGAAAACGCCTTAGAGATGGCAGAGAAGGTGTAGGCATCGGGTAAAACACCCTCCACAAGCATGTTGCCATAGAACTCAACGGCTTCTTTGCTCTTCCCATGACTGATATGAGAAGAGATCATCGAATTCCAAGTAACTATGTGTCTGTTGGGCAATTCATCGAACAACTTGCGTGCCTCAGCGAGGGTGCCGCATTTGATGTAGCCATCAATGAGCTTGTGGCCCAAGAACGAGTAAGTGAAACCGGATTTGATGACGTTGTTGTGAACTGCTCTGAGGGTAGTTAACGATTTTGTGTGCGCACATCGGGCAATAAGAGAAGAGTATAAATTCATATTTTCATGCTGGACATTTTTATTATCTTCTTCAAATGTATTTTTTCAAAAATGTAATGAAGAAAAAAGAAACAAGTTAGATTTCAGGCCTAGGGATGGCAACGGGGCGGGGCGGGGACGGGTTTCACTATTCCATACCCATCCCCGTATAAAAAATTCATCCCCATCCCCATACCCAAACCCAACGGGTATCAAACTTTTTTCCCATCCCCATCCCCACCGGGTAACAGGTATAATCTCGTACCCATACCCGTACCCATGTTCTAACTACTTCAATATTAATTTTTATAAAAGAAAAAAAATTACGGTAAAGAAAACATAATATTATGAAATATTCAATATTAGGAGGATTTTCT
>Ga0214544_1009152_pt1 | contig 15769 bp, 11 predicted proteins | sample CNSS3metaG_FD_160074 | JGI IMG/M metagenome (GOLD analysis project Ga0214544, IMG submission 160074) | Root nodule microbial communities from cowpea collected in UCLA plant growth center, Los Angeles, California, USA - CNSS3 | ecosystem: Host-associated > Plants > Roots > Nodule | place: USA...
TTATAGTCAAACTGTTACGAAATTCAACAAGTTGATTTTCAAATCAATCGGTTGATTTCACTTGACTTAAGTGAAATCAGTCGATTAAAAACTAAATCAACTGATTGAATTTGTTGCAGTTTAAGACAACTGCAGCCAACCTTTTAACCTGTTAAAAAGCCATTCAACAGATTAAAAGAGACATTTTAACCTGTTGAAAAACCATTCAACAGATTAAAAACACACAAAAGACCAAACTACATCTAATTAATGCTTTAAGGTCTACAACATGAATTACAAACTACAAGCACACTTTCTTAATGATGTAAGTACATGGAGAGCACACATTCCAGCCTTGATCACCATGGATATCATCAAATCTCCTTTCTTCATCAATGTAGGCTTCAAGATAGTTCAAAAGAGCTTCATTCAATTTTCATCAAATCTTCAAGAAGCAAACCACCTTGGCTTCTCATGTCAACAGTTTTATTCATAATCACCACGTTTAACCTGCAAATTTTCAACCAGAAAACCAAAATTAGCCAGAAACAAAAGCCAAATGCTATTCAAATAGAAAATGTGGCAAAATACTTAAATACTATTCATATTAATGTAGGACACAAATCTCATATGCTACCATAAACAAATATATTAAGTACTATTGTACATTTGCATAATGTACTTTGCACAAGCTATCCTTAAATATTGATGGACTTGGCGGGGATTGATGTAGTGGTACTGAATCTCTGCACACAAGAGAATAATTTAAATTAATATATAAGCTAAGACAAAATTGCAAATAAGTATTTCATATAGTGAAACTATTACCGTTTCCCAACCACTTGTGATTCGAGCACGTACAATGGTTGATATCCATTGCATTACATAGTAACCAAACTCATATGAGCCGATTTGTAAATTACACTACAATGAATGCACAATTATAAGTAATTGAGAAAATAAAGAAATTGACTATACTATAATACTATAGACAATAGGTGACTTTAATTACAAAAATACCACCGCGTATTGATATGCAGCAGGTACACAAGAACCGAGGCATATAGTACGATGTAAAAACTCTAAAATGCATTAGTGTCTACTGTAATTCAATTCATAGATATTCCGGGTTATACAATTTGAAATCAAAAGTACTATTTTACATATTTCAGAATGTAGATTTGCATTCTAAATTATATAATGCAAATTTTTATTCCGAATTAAATAATCCTTAATGCAAATTAAAAATATAATCCGACATATAAAATACATTTTGAATTGTATAATCCGTAACGTAAATTTACATTTTGGATTGTATAATTTGTAATGGAAATTTGGAAGACAATTTAAAATACAAATTATATTCTTATAATTCGTAATGCAAATTTAAAAGACAATTCGGAATGCAAATTAGAATCTAGATTGTACAACTTGTAATGCAAATTTACATTAAGAGTTGTGAGTCTGTAATGCAAATCTACAAAGCTTTTATTGGCTTATGGGAAGTTTGGATTTGGGAAAATGAGAATTGGTGTAGATTGGAAACGCTCTCATTGGACGCCACCCCAAGTACAAGGGCTCTCCCTAGTGGCGCTTCAGAAGAGGGTTATGCCGCCATATGTAGAGCTAATCACTAACAATTGAATCCAACCATTATAGCATTTGCAGAAACAATTTATGTTGTAGTAGCATTACAGAAGCTTGTATTGTTGGTGATATTGTTTATGGTTTGTGTTGCTAAGGTACACAAATTATCAACTCTTCAAATAAAGTTCTTTTTGTTTACACTTAGGTAAAGATGAGATGGAGTGGAGAGGGATTAAAGGTTTAGGAAATGGGATGTAATGGAAAAGAATTGGAGGTGAAGAAACACACATATGAAGAGAATGAAGAGCGAACGAGTAAGGAAGGTGCAATGACTTGGTTGGGTGAGGGTTTTACATTTTAGGGGTTTTAGGATAAGGGTAAAACGAAAATCTTAAATTTTATTGGGTGCAGGAAGGAGAAAATAGGGTGGAGGAAGAAGCAATCTACTTTTTTTTTTTTAGGTTTTATAACAAATTCAAAAATAAATTATTCAAACTTTCCATATATTATTTATAATAAATACAATTACTAATTTTAAAATAGGATTAAGTAATAATATAATTTTAAATCATATATGATTTAACTAATTTATTATATGCTATTTGTTCAACTTACTAATTACATTCAATCTTTAAGAGCTTCATGAGTTTGAAATATCTCCTCATGGCCAATTTATAATACTAATGCGACTTGAGATATATATTTACTTCCACAACAAAAAATACAAAGATAAAACCTAGTGAAATATCAATATTTGTCATACAAGAAACAACATATAGCATAAAATATCATGATAATAAAAAAATTAAAAGAAAAAAGAAAATCATAAGAAAATAAGAAAAACTTAATATATGTATATAAGACTATTTTTTAGCATATTTTTTTAACTAATATAATGAATTACACATAACATTTATTTTGGTATAATTTATTTACCTAATATTGATGAGATTATATTAACGAACAAAAGAAACTTGTAAGAAGAAAGAAAATGACAAAGCATAACCATTTGTGGTTGAAACTTCTAAAAAAATTTTCTTTTGCAATTTTTCCAAGCATATGGCTTGTGACAGCGAGATCGGTTAGAAAGCTTGCACCTCTCTTCATATTTTAGGTTTTAGACCTAAAACAAAGTAATTGAAGAAGAATGGAAGAGGTAGACCCACAATCCAATTTGTTAGAGATTCAAAATGATTTTGAAAAAAAAGTTAACGGGTTTTTGTAAGCAAAAATGGTTTGAATGTGCGAAGGGTTTTGAAGAAAAAGCGTTTCTGCGGAAGGCTTGGGTGGGTACCAAAAGTGAAGTGGATTTGTGTTATTGGATGTTCGAAAGCGAGTTTGTTGGTTTTTACTATGTTGTGTGTAATTTTATTGATTTGTGCCGAATTTCTGTAAATTAAATTTGATTAATGTGTTTGATAATTTCAGTTCAGTTGACATTAGGGACGGTAGTGAAGGTTCCGAAGGTGGTGAAGGTTGTGAAGTTGGAGAGTTTAGTGATATAAGTCAGGTATTTTAGTTTTTGTTCCTTTCTAATTTAATTTATATTTTAGTAAAATAACTTTAACGTATGGTTTGTAATATGAATATTTGCACATTAATTTCAGACATTCTTGTAGAACACAATATATTGGTTTGTTGAACAAGAAGTTAAGTGTGGAGCAAAAACAATGTATTGAAGGAACACCGTTTTTGTGGTTTGTTTGTTGCATGAAAAAGTTAAGATTAGTCAAAAACTTTTATGTGAGTTAAGTAATGTGTGGGTGGAGAGCAGAGGAGGTTTCATGCTTAACTCCAAATTTGTAGCGTTTAAGTTATTAGACGTATGTGTAGGCTTGGGGTTGAGGGTTTATGGAGATAAAATTGATAGTGTTTGTAGGAAGAATTTTTTTGAAAAAAAGGTAAGAGTTATTATACTATATAATTATCTCTTGATTGAGTGTGAGTGTCTTGATGTAAAAGATTTTTGCCGGCTGTACATTTTCTTAGGCATATCTGAGTTTCTTTTGCCTAATAGAAATGGAACAGTGTTTGTTTCACTTTTTAAAACTGTAGATGATTTGACTAGTCTAGTTAAATATAACTGGGGTGATGTGGTATATGAGTACTTGGTTGGTAGTTTGTGTAGTGCGTCAGTTGTTTTGAAAAAGTAATTACATCGAAAACACTTCCATGTTGTCGGATGTGTATATTTATTGCAGGTAAGTAAGTTAGTTTTTCATGAATTTCATGTTGTAGCATTTTGGTTTTTGTTATGAATCAATAACTTTGTTTTAAATTAATTGTATTATTGTATGTTGTAGCTATGGGCTTTTGATCACTTCCTGTTTGTGAAGAAAAAGAGTGTAGTTATTCAATCCAAATTTTCAAGGTTGCTACGTTGGATTGATTACAAAGTTGGAGATGTGTCCAAATATTCAATCCAAATTTTCAAAAATAATGTGGTACTTTATATTATTTTTTCGTCCAATGCTTTTTGTGTGAGTAGTTTAGCAATTTAATGAAGTTGTTTCTTTGAAATGAAATTTCAGATTCTGCATGATGTTTGTCTTTCGAAGGAAGAACTAGGTGTGTTAGTTGTGAAAGAAGCTTTATCAAAAGGTGATGGTGAGTGTGACAAAAGAAAGAGGAAAAAGTGTGTCTTTGGTGGAACCAAAGAAAGAGGAAAGAGACATATATATTACTGTGCAAGTATCAGTGTCTATTTCATCCAAGGTTTGCAAACAAAATATACAATAAGTACATTCATTTCCTGCGTCTACTTCATTCTAACTATACATATCTACAATTCTGTGCATCCCATTTCTCAAAAATCGTGTTCTTGCATTCCATCAAGGATATGCCCACATTCATAACCTTAGTCTCCAAAACAGTACAGCCACAGAATTATGTTTTATGCAAAACCACAACCTTCTACATTTACAACAGTTATTTCTTGATAAGCAGATCATAGTGCTGAATAACGTCATCCCGGTTAACATTAGCTTCATGTAAAACCCAATCACAAACGAATTTCTGCCTCATTAATTGCAGTTCTTCCTAAAAAGAACAACATGATAACGTTACCAAATCTGATGTTCAAAGATAAACACTTTAAACAAAAACACTTATTATATAAGTAAACTTACAGTACTGTAGTTAGGCATAACTTTGCCATCAAATTTGCTTACACCGTCCCACATCTTTATAAATTTCAATACAAGGACCCCACAATCATGACTGCAAAATCAAATAATCAAAACAAACATATATAACACATACAACAGTATATTCAGACTTCCTTAAGGTATGCTAAATTTCACTAATTAAACAAACAAAATGTAAAAAGTAACCCGTTAGGTTGAATTGGAGTGTCCACAGATTGCACTTCAAAACATGACTTGTTGTCCGAATCACAATTTAATAACATAGAGAAAAACAATTCCATATTACGGGCCTACAATATAAGTTGGACATAATAGTATAGCAAATTAAAAATGTAATAAACATATATAATTTCTACTTACAATATAGTTGTTTGTCCTTGTGCGATTATTTCTACTACGTTCAAGGGAATCAAACACAAAAAATTTCATTGTCTTACAGTTTACACAATAACACCACCAATGATCATCATGGACAATTGGAGCAAACAACTAAAAAAAACATACAAAATTTATTTGTTTGTTAGACATAAATAACATAATGGACCAACTTCCATGGCAACAAAAAAAAGAACGTACAAGAGTAATAAAATTTATACAAAATCAGCACTAAGGATATCTTGCATGGCAACCAAAAAGTTAAATAAAAAACGTATTGTAGTCGCTTAATTTCCAAACACGTTTGTTCGCAACTCTTTTATTGTTGTCATGTAAAACAAAATTCTGCATTCCACAAAGCACTTTGTCAATTTCAAAGAATTTTTATCAAATTATCAAGTTCAACTAAATATGATAATAATACCGTGTACATGGGATTCATTATGATTCTGTGCAGCCGTTGATGCAACTTCCTTTCATTATGCATCATAATATTTGTTGCAAACAATACAGCCTACAACAACACAATAGTCTACAATTAAATTATTGTACATTATAACTTAATTACTAACATCAACACATAATTTAGATTTTTACCATGTTGCATATGTGACCCATTGGTCGAAAACTCATACAGTCGTGGGTCATCAATATTTGACCATTTATATTACAAACAACACTACAAAATTAAATTAATGACTATTAATAATTTAAATCAAGTAAATGAAGCTTATAACAGTAAAAGAAATGGCATACCGATAAGGACAATCAACACGACTCAATGTCATGTACAACTTCATCGCATCCACACCCAATGAATTACAATAAACTTGAATGGGTTCATTTCTTGTTGTTGGAATGGGTTCACTTGTTGCTGCTTTAATGGGTTCACTTGTTACTGGTGTTGGAACAAACTCAGTACTCTCGTAACGATATCCATCAAGGTTAACAGTTACTACTTTAAATGAAGTATATTCTCGTTTAACTTTTGCCTTTTTAACACTCTTCTGTCCATAGCCTTTAGAAACCTTACTGTTGTCAACATGATCATGAACTTTATCTCCACTAACTTTTGTCGCATCATCAAAACAAGAAGACTTTTGTCAACTTCCTTCAAAAATATCAGCCTTATCATCTCCAACATTAGGCTCTTCTTGGGACGACCATTTACCACGTAATAATACTTCATCCTGCACCATTTTCAGCTCTTTCTTCATGGCACTTAATTCCATTTCATTCATTTTCACTTTCTTCATGCAAGCATCTTCAAAATTAGATTCAACACTACTGTCATCATCTTCATTGATTGCTTCACCGTCAATATTCAGTGCAGCCTGAATAATTGGATTTGATCTACATTCAACCGTTAATGCCCAATCCCAAATAATCTACAAAAGAGTTTAAAAAAACAATAACAACATAATCAATGATGTCAAAATAATGAATATAACCAAATAAATAATTTTAAATGACAAAATTCATTACCTTTGGTTTAATCAATAGCCTTTCAATGCTAGTTGTCCTCAACTTCAAACTTGGTCATCGCAAAATTCTTGGGAAAACAATTTCCATATTGAGCCCGCCTAATCCAAGTCGCTCAAACGCCCAAATCTACAACATAACACATAAATGAATGAAATCTAAACACAACAACAATTACTAAACCTCATAAATAAACAATACATAAAAACATATTACTTGTAGGACCACAACACATCCAGGTAAGGTTATGTTCTGTTGATTTTTTTGCTTGCAATCCACCAAATGTTCACAACTTAGTCCATTAACCAAAAATGTGTGAACTGCCCCACTTCAATTATAGTTCATCAAAGTATCAGATTGTCTAATATCCTAAATGACATGTTTATACACACATTTTGAATTTCTTGGAAAGTACAGGACAACAAAACACAGCAATATATACAATCGACAAACACTATCAACATCATCTTGCTCAAGGCCTATTGTACAACTAATCAGTTTAATAATACCTTTGATTGTTATACTTTCACCACAAAAAAGGGAACCAACACAACCACAACCATAAGCATCAAACTCAACCTCCTCACCAACTACACTCAAACCCAAGCTCATACATACATCAACTACACCAAAGGGGACAAGACGCTGCTAGATACGAAAACATTGTTCACATGAATTCCATCGACGAACCATTTGCTGTATTAAAGGAGTACATATATATAAAGATCTCTCAAACTCCAAACACCATTTGAAAGGTGTCACTCCAATCCATGAACGATGTGCATCCGTCAACAAATTATTCATTTGAACAATATATTTTGTGTCCACAAAATTAATTAATCGTACTTTTCAATGAAAACAAGAAAAGACACTACATTATTAACTATTCATATCAGAATTTGAAATTTTGCATGCAAAACATCAATTCAACACACTCACTCGTTCCTCTTCTACGACTTTCTCTTTTCTACTCTTTCATCCATGCTTCATCAACAACCTATAAAAATATAATAATAATACAATAAGGAATCACAACGAACTCCATTCAAGAAAAAAATCACTTCACAAATTAAGGAATGACAAAATACTCCATTATAAAACCTCACTAATTAAATACAATCCCAAATGTAAAACAAAGACCACAAATACTTATGCCTAAACAACAACGAAACACACCATGTTTAACCGTAAATGAAGAACGTACTAGCAACGAAGTGAAAAAAATTTCCTGATTCTATTATGAAAGCCCTATTAGATGACAATCAACACAACTTCAACTCCAATTTCAGGGCCATTCATCCGCACATTACTGTCAAAAATAAAAAAAATCAATTCAAATGCAGAAAACTCGTTCAACTATGGAATAAAAAGCTTACCTTTAACTACCTTCAACGACTAAGCATTTTAGGACTAACAACCTTCAAACATGGGTTTCTGACGAAAATCTACCGGGCAACAATTCGTTGTGTGAATGAATGGCCTTCAATGAACCAAGAACAAGGCGACGAAGACTACGACCAACCAATGTGCTCAATGGTAGCCACCAATTTTCGGCGAACCAACAACGTCCAACAACCCAATCCACTCTCGCAACTCCGCTCTCTGCTCCGATTGCTACCCACACCAAATATCAACGACAACAACCTTTGCGGATGAAGAAACTTTGTGGAAGAAGAAACTTTGTGGAAGAAGAACCTTCGTGGAAGAAGAAGAATGAGGGAAAACGTTTATGCAAACTGTTCTTCTTTTACGACAGGACGTCAGTTAATTTTTTGAAAATGTTCTCTATCTTTCACACGCGTGCACACCACACAAACTAAGTTTGCAATCAGCCTCAAATCACATTAACACTTTTAAAAAAATAAAATAAGGGATGCCATGTAGACAGGTAAAAATGAGGTCAAAAAATGTGTGAGTATATCATTATCCTTTGATAAAAGGTTGATAGGTAGAGTCATTCACTACAAAATCTTCAAATTCATTATGGATCATTACTTGAGCTTCAAAATTGATCATACAAATATTTATTGTTTATTTGAAACCTTTTTGACTTTCAAATAGTTGAAGAATGAAGTTCATTTTTCATTGCTTTTTGATGCAAGCATGGTCTCTCAACAAAAGCACCAAATGCAATGTCTACTATATTACAAGTTAGGCTTCCTCAAACAGAAAAACAAAGATAAGAGATGTTGGATAATTCTCTTCTCTTATTTCATGGAGAGACTCTCATACATATAGTAATAGTGTCAATAGTCCAAAAAGACACACCACAAAAAAAAATTAAGTATGATACTATTTTAATTTAAACAAATTTAATTTAAAAATAAAATTAGAAAATAAATATGATACCATAAAATAAATTCCCTGGTATAGATAAACCGTTAATTGTTTAAGTAGAGAGTTTAATCCCTAACAAGCTGAAATTGGAATTTGAAATAGTTTAGTCAGTGCTGGAAAATTCATTAGAATTTAATTTTTAAAAAGTTGTATTCTGGTAGTTTTCCATAATATTTATCTTTTGATTACTTTTTGAAAGAGTAGAGTTCTGGTATTTTTTTCTTATAATATTTTTCTTTTCAATAATTTTTATCAGAGAAATTGGAAAACTTCACTAGAATCACACTTTTCAAAGATCAAAATCCGAAATTTCAATATCAATAGTATTATTTCAAGTTGCAAATAAAAACTGAGTTCTCAATTTAAATAGTAAATTTATTTATTTTGGTAAATTATATTGGCACACTGATCTCGGGAAAATTTTTGTTCGAAAGGTTAAGTAAAGGAATAATTTGTGTGCCCAAAGAATATTCTATATATATATATATATATATATATATATATATATATATATATATATATATATATATATAAATGACTGAGTGAAGTAAAAGTAAAAAAAAAAATGAGTAGTAGGAAAAATAGGCGTGCAGAGATCATTGGGTTAAGAAGCAGAACAGTTGGCAATAGCCAGGACAGTTTTTGTTTGACACCACACAGAAATTTCTGGCGATCTCTCCGTCTCTCCTACTTCTTCTGAATCTATTAACAAACACCTTTCATTCACAGGTACGCTCCTCTCTTCTTCTCTTTCAGATCTACGCGATTCCATTGCTTTCCCTCTCCAATTCCACGCCGTTTCTTCTGCCTCTTTTCTCTTCCTTATCTCTTCGTTATGCAAAAATATAAATTAAATACTGCACCTTAACTAGATTTGGATCTTTGCTTCTTAAATTATTGTATCAACCGAATTTCTGCTTAGCTTTTCTAGGTTTTTGATGTAAAAACAACTAACAATAATAATATCGATTTGGAGAAGTTTTTCGGGCGAAGTAATTAATCTTACTGACTAAATAAGAAAAATGAATAGTTGATTAATTGATATTCCAACACATCTATGCCTCTATGTATTTTCACGTTTGTGTTGAAATTGAATTTTTCACTCCAGAGAAGTCAGATCCAATTTAACTGTGTAAAATTTGTGATTCTGTAATTCGATGATTCCTGCTTGCCGTTAATTTCATTTTTAAGTTCACTGCTCGGTATTTGGTTGCATTTTTTTGCAAGATCGTGAATTGCGCCCGAATCTTAGCCATGACTACAGTTTAAAATTGAATCCTTGAAACTGCAATTTAAAAAACTTGACACCTAAAAAACCTAATGTTTGTGGTTGCAGACGTAGTTTGCAAGTGTTTTGGTCTTTGCAAATCAAGCTAACTACGATCTATGTATAGTTGCATGCTTCCGTCTGTATGATGATGCTATAATTAATTCGTCTAATGATTTTTGTTACCCTTTGTTTGGAGGGAGGAGAGTATTTGGTTGGTTATGTAATTTCTTTAGTTCAAAATTTCAAGTTTGATGGTAGAATCAGTTATACTTTGTTGCTGTTGCACTCCTTGCACTTTTCCGAATTCCTAGGTAGAGTGAAGGCGGGTTTTTTTGCCTAATTATTAACATCTGTTGCCGGAGGAGAGTTGCTTGGTGTTTGCTTTCTTGTAGGTTCAATTTAACCAATTCACCATTTGTAAATAGTTTCTGACTGTGTTCATCACAGAATGGCATCCAACAGGGGTCAAGGCGGAATTCAACAGTTGTTGGCTGCAGAACAAGAGGCACAACGGATTGTGAATGCTGCAAAAGCTGGTATTTCCTATCTTCCTTATCTTTCATATCTTCCCATTTTTTGCCCTGATTTCGTCTAATTTTTGCCCTGGTTACGTGTTTTCCTTAAAGAAATTATGTCTGACTCAATTATATGTGTCTAGAGAGACCTGTTTTATTCTCTATTCATTTTATACATGCCTTTTCTCTTTTACCCGGAAGGATGTATTCTTGGTTTATTGATGGGAATGAGTTTATTTGCCTCTTCATACATGTGATAAAACAAAGATTTTTATTATATATTGACTTTTACTTGGTTAACTAATTAGAAATCACTTTAGGTTTTACTTTTAAAATAATTCATGCTTGGTCAGAATAAAGATTTTTATACTAATTAGAAATCACGCTAAATTTTACTTTTAAAATAATTAGTTTAATTTTCATGCTTGGTCAAGATAAATATTTTTAAACGGTCAATTAATCTGAAATAATCCTAAGTGTAATTCTGAAGTAGTTATAGTGAAAGTAGCAAAGTTATATAGCGGTTGTATGTAATTGGATGACAACATGAAAATATTTACACCTAGACTTCATTGTAATGAAGTTCTAAAATATTAATGAACTTACCATGCTAATAATCTTTGATTGGATGATTGTGCAAACCACATTTACATTGTTAAGGCATTCTAATTGTATTCTAGAACAAATTCTCTTTGAAAACTTCTGCTATGACATGATAGTGCCAAACAGCCAACTTTCAGCCACAACTGTAGTTTTTTCGTATTATTCTTAATTATGTATTTTATCACAAGTTTTTTTTTTTTTTTTGTAACCTTATCAATGCTGGCCTTTGCATGTCTACTCTTAGAAAAATTGGCCAGGTTGAAACAAGCCAAGGAAGAGGCTGAAAAAGAGATTGCAGAATACCGAGCTCAACTGGAGCGTGAGTTTCAAAAGAAAGTTTCAGACGTAAGTCTATACGATTATATTTGATTATGTTATACTGGTCCATTACAGTATTCTAATTTGTGATGTCTTACATTACATTTAATAATACAGAGTACTGGTGATTCTGGAGCTAATGTCAAGCGGCTTGAGCAAGAAACTGAAGCAAAAATTCAGAACCTGAAAACGGAGGCTGCAAAAATTTCGGATGATGTTGTCGCCATGCTTCGTACGTACGTTACAAGTGTGAAAAATTAGGACCCTTTGATATACATTGGTGCGGAGGACCCCTAAATTATGATTATTATTATCCTGAGGTTATTTTTTACTCTAGCTATTGTGGTGAGGATAAGATTCTTGTTTTGGTTATAATGCTTAGTACCTTGCTGCGCTGTGTTCAAAGAAATAACTTGAAATTTGTTAAAATAAACAGTTCAGGATTAAATGACGTGTATATTTGTGTTGCCGTTTTAACTGGTTCCTCCCCTGTTTATGAATGTTGGGTCAAATTGTATGGCAAAATTCCAATATTCAAATGCTGTACAAGCAATACAATGGGACGTCTATCAAAGGTTGGGCTTTTGCAAAAGGTACATTAATGGATAAGAGGATGATTGTTTCTAGTTATGTGACTTTTGTTGTCAATAGCAGTCCTACTGCCGAATTTATGCTACAAAGGAGATCGATCCATAAACTGCATTTCTCTTTACAGTGGTAGATGAATGATGAGACGAACTATTGTCAAGATGTTTTTGGGATATTTAGTTGGAAAATACAAGGTTGAAGGTAATCTTCTACAATACGCACATGATTCTGTTTTTATGGAAGAGACGGTTTGAAATATGATGGTCACTAAATGGATTTTGAAGATGTTTTGAATTGACATTGCGACTCTGAATTTTTTTAAGGGTATATTCAGTTTAGTGGTGTGTGGCTTGAAGTAGATGACAATTATATGCAAACTTTCTGAACCGTAGGATGCTTGAAATCCCCTTTTGTACTTGGAGGTTTTTATTGGAGCAAATTCAAGGAAAAGAAGTAAATGGGTTCCCTTGTTGAAAAGTTTTCTTAGAAGCTGGCTTTAAGGAAACACTAGTTGTTTGTCGGAAGGGTGTGTTTAATCAAATTAGTTTTTGCTTCTTTTCCATTATTTTTCTCGTCTTTCTACAATATGCCTTAATGGATGGATTAACAATGAAATCATTAAGATACATTGAGAATTTTTTGTGGGAATTGTAGAGGAACCATAAAATTGCATGGGTGGTGTTGCAATAGGAATCATGCTAGATTAAGAATTAATGGTATTTATACTTTTAATGTTGCATGAATTGTTAATGGATATATGTTATTTTCATGGGTTGATGTGTTAGAGTTTAATAAGTATGATGAGGAAGGTGTGAGAAAGATAGAACTTCCAGGTAATTTTAGAATATGGTGTGAGATGTAGGAGATGATAAAAACAAGATTTTTGAAGATATGTGAATTGGTAAAGATTGCTTTGCTAAATGTATGATACATTTGAACACTATACAACAATAGTTGTTCATTTAAAATATGGGTGCATTTTGAGAATTGAAAACATTCCTAACACAGTTGATTTCATTTGGAGGGCTTCTAGTCGTACTCTCAATGAAGCATAATCTCAAGAAAAAAAAATTTCCTACAGGTAACTACAGTATTGGCAAAAGAACCGAAGGCACATTAACTACGAATGCCCTTTTATCATTTGTATGAGAGTTGGCAAGTTTAATGCTGTGTTATTATAGGAAGCATTTGGAGAAAATGTGTATTTAAAGGAAAGCAATTTGACACCGATGGGTTGAGTTAGTGCAGGAAATTATATTTACAACATTGACAGTATAAGAGTCAAAGATTTGGTTTCTAATTTCAATGAAGTTATGATCCAGAACCACTTATTTTGGCAATGGATACCTAACATTTTGGCTATAAGGTGTGCGGAAAATATTTTGGCTGGTATGACATCAATGGATATTGACATTGTTGGGGTTGGGATAAATATATTGTGTAGGAATTCAGTATATGAATAGTATTTATTTTTTGGAAGTGGGTTAGAGGATATTTGTTACTATAAGCTTTTTATGTTAGTTTATGGAATAAATTTTTTAGAACGAGCTCTCTCTCTCTCTCTCTCTCTCTCTCTCTCTCTCTCTCTCTCTCCCTTTTCTTCCAACCAAAGATTTCATATGTGCATGGAGGACAGTATTTTAGTCATTTTGTATTAATACGAGGTGCAATTAGTAATAATATGGTGCAGGAAGAAAAATCTGAATACGATTGTTGGCCCAGTTCCGAAAAGAAAATAATAAAACGATAATATCAACTAGTGTTTTACGTTGTGTAATACACGAGATACCTATTTATTTTTTATAGTTAAACTTATAATAAGGAAATTATTTTAAGCTTGTATAAATTAAATAATAATTAAGCATAGTAACAAATAAATATTTTAGAATATATAAGAAATATTTTATATTTATGGTAAATAAATTTGTAATGTTACAGAAACTATTTTAACAATGTGATATTTTATTATAAAATGTTCAAAATATCGAAAATAACATTCAATTAGAAAAGTAAAATATACTAACAAAGATAACAGGATCGTCATTTGATATAATCGAGTCAAGAAGATTTTTCTTGAAATAGTTATAAAATAAAATTAATTTTTTGAAATTGAAATTAAAATTTAAAAGAATAGATATGAAAAATAAAAAAATAGTTTAATTTAATTTTCAGCGTATAAATTACTATGAGATATTGTATCCACTAAAATAATGGTTTTATCATTGTAATATAGTTTTTGATATTTTTTAAATACTTTTTTCTAGTTAATACTGAGATTGCTAACCATAATAAAATTAAATTAATAATATCAGTCAATGTTTTTTTTCTTCCAATTAATATTTAGTTACTATTTTAATATACAATAATACTAAACTTACTAATTTTTATTAACAATTTAAGTTATTAAATTTAAATTTAATATTAATGTTTTATATTTAAATTATTTTTAATTTATAATTAATTATTACTATTAATTTTATATTTTTACGTTAACATAATGTTAAAATAATTATTAATTATTATTATTAATCACAATTATATCTTATAATACATTTAGTAATACTAAAAAGTTTAAACTAAATATTAGCAATAACTAATTTTAATTTTTAAGTTTTTAAGTATTTTTATTAATTATATATTTATATGATTTTAAAATAATAAAAAATTATTGTTAAATTTTTATATTATATTTATTCAATATTACTCATAAATTCAAAATATTTTCTCGGGTTAAAAATAACTTCCACTATTTTCACATTTCATACATGATTTTTTAAGTGATTAAAAATATATAGAAATAATTTTAATATTACTTTTTTTTTATCGAAAAAAAAAGATTAAATTATTGCCAAGGTCCCCATTTTTGTAGCAAAATCTCAAGTATCTCCCATTTTTATTTGACTCAATAGAGTCCCTATTTTTGAAAATTCGTTGCCATCGGTTCCTTTCCGATAGTTGTCCATTAACTGTGCTAATTATGTGCCACGTGTCAGCACATGGTTTTTTTGATTTTGTTTTAATTTTTTTAATTTTTTTATAATTTTTTTTAAAAAAAATTTAAATTGCCACGTGTCAATCTGACATTGTGTCACGTGGCAGAGATTGGCAGAGACGGTGTGATGTGGTAGTGACAGTGCCACGTGTCACTATTGGATGTGAAAAGTCTCAATGTAGTCTCTATATTTGTTATTTTGTCTCAATTTGGTCCTAATTTTGTTAAAACTGAATCAATTTCATCCTGTATCAAATTTAAATTTTATATAAATTTTACAATGGTATTTTTATTATAGTTGATATTTTTAACAAAATTAAATTTATTTAAATGTATATTTTGCACTGATATTTATTTAAATTTTATTTTAAATATTTATATATCCATAATTTATAGATAAATGTTAGAGTGACTTTAAAAATAAAAACTTTATAAATTCAAATATAAAAATTTTCAAAAAAAATTATAACAATTCTAACATTTGTCTATAAATTATTGATATATAAATATTTGAAACAATATTTAAATAAAGTTCAATGCAAAATATACATTTAAATAAACTTAATTTTGTTAAAAA
>Ga0214544_1009155_pt1 | contig 15768 bp, 18 predicted proteins | sample CNSS3metaG_FD_160074 | JGI IMG/M metagenome (GOLD analysis project Ga0214544, IMG submission 160074) | Root nodule microbial communities from cowpea collected in UCLA plant growth center, Los Angeles, California, USA - CNSS3 | ecosystem: Host-associated > Plants > Roots > Nodule | place: USA...
AAATTTTGATATAGGTACCTTACAAAAGAAAGATATAAGAATTAAAAGTTAGTAAAATCATAAAAGCTACTCACCAAAGATTAAAGTCAATTATAAAAAAGTAGTATATTGTACCCGATATATATAAAAATTGTAGTTGTACCAAGCCATGCATAGTCAATAATTTCTCCAACAATTTATGCATTAGTGATTTCTTTATGTTCATCAAGACCAAATATGTCTTTGCATATCTTTCAAAAGTGATAGTAATTCAGTAAAGGTCTTATCAGACCACCCATTTCCTGCTTTCAAATTGAATAATTTTAACACTGTTGATAGTCTTGTGAAACTAGTACAACCATTATACAATGGTGTCTTTGCATCCATTGTCAACCTATCAAACATTTGAGGACAATCTCGCATATCCTCTTCAATAATGTTTCCAATCTCCTCGACTTGGTCTAAGTCATATGTTGTGTCAGTTTTGTGGTGCATAACTTGTGCTATCATCCCCATTATGTGCTATATCATTTTTTTTCACCATGTTTGGTCCAACATGAATAACTTTTATCAATTCCGTTGCATACTAAATGTGCTTCTAACTCATTTGCGTTCACTACCTTTGAATGGCAACACTTTAAGCAAGGACAAATGATTCTACTAGGGTTTTTTGCATGCTCAACTGCAAATCTACGGAACTCTTTCACCCCATCTTCATATTCTTTTGATAATTGACTAGGAAACACCCATTTCCGATCCATATTTTCTTGAGCTATCATGTTAGTTACTATAATATTAGCTATATAGAAGTCAAGATACAATATAATAATAAGACTCTTATTCCTAATCTAATAATTTTAATCTCTAAAATAGAAAGCTAAGGAAAATTCACATGCATACATATATTCTTCAAACTAACACCATTTCCAATAACAAACTATAAAATAATATTCATGTTACATCAACTTTGAAGACACTATGATTTGTGTGTAATAAAAGTCAACAACTGCAAAATTTAAAAAAAAATAAAAATACAATTAGTAAAAATGAAAGGATCAGTTAAATTATAGCATATAATGTTTCATCCACCAATATAAATTTTGTTTAAAAAAAACCAATAATTAGTATACATTATAGTAATTCTAGTAATTTATTTACTTCAATATAAGCTTAAGATAAATAATGCAACGGTTACGCAATGTCCTACTTTGATATATTTTTAAATTAAGTTTTATTATTTTTTATTCCTAATGGTTTATACTTAAAGCATGTTTTTATCATGACTCAACTTATTGCTTCAATTTATATAAAGTTTTTATAACATAAAATGTTACCAAACCCGGGAGATGAATCTTTACTGACAGAATATTCCAAAATGAAATTATGAAAATACAACTATGTGAAAAAAATTCATATATATCAAACCAAATAAAGTGATGCACCTGTTGATATCAAATACCGAATAAAAAAAATAAAAGAAAAGAGAAGAAGAAAAAGAGTGATAAGGATGAAATTTGTATGCAAAAAAAAAAATGAGCCTCCTTCACTACCTACATAGTATATACTAAAACAAATCACAATTTAGCGCTATCTCTTTCCTTCCCAATGGCCGACCACACCTTTTTTTTTTTGAACTTAGGGGTCCAATTCTTTTACCAGACAACAACCATTCTCATTCACCTTTCGAACCTTAAACATAAATAAAATCAAAGCATTAGCATAGTTTCTGATTTTGCACTAGTACCCCAAATTGAAGCGCAAAGCAGCAGGATCAGCAATTCAAAGGAAACCTAGAAAGAAGGAAGTAAACTAAACAAAATGGAAAAACGGGAAATAAAATTATTTGATTGAGTAGAAAATAAAATGAAAAATGCAATCAAATGAAATGACATAAAAAATTAATATAATGGGATCCATGTCCCTTTACTTTCTTAATATAAAGAGAAGGATGATGTTATTGGTGAGCAAAGTGTGGTTGATGAGAATGGAGAGAAAGAAGAGCAAAAAGAGGATGAGGAAGTCACAAGAAAAGGTAAAAAGGTTATGAAGCCTCTTCCTTATCCTAAGACTCATTCTAGAAAAGAGAAAGAGAAACAATTCTCAAGGTTTATGGATATCTTCAAGAAATTGGAGATTAGCATTCCTTTCTCTGAGGCTCTTCAACAAATGCCTTCATATGCAAGATTTATGAAGGATTTGCTCACCAAGAAGAGGAAATACATTGAAGAGGAAACAATAGAAGTCCAAGGTAATTGTAGTGCAATCATCCAAAAACTTCTACCACCTAAATTTAAAGATCCAGGCAGTTTCACTATTTCATGCACCATTGGCAAATTACCTATTGGAAAGGCTTTGATTGACTTGGGAGCAAGTATCAATCTGATGCCTCTTTCCATGTTAAGGAGAATTGGTGATTTGTAGGTTAAACCAACAAGAATGACACTCCAATTAGCAGATCGTTCTACCAAGTGTCCTTATGGTGTTATAGAGGATATCCTTGTTAAAGTGGACAAATTCACTTTTCTAGTGGATTTTGTCATTTTAGACATGGAAGAGGACAATGAGGTTCCTCTTATCTTGGGTAGACCATTTATGAAGACTGCTAGGGTGATCATTGATGTGGATGATAGCCAACTTAAGGTGCGTGTGCAAGATGAAACTGTGACTTTCAATGTTAAGGAAGTTATGCAACATCCTAGTGATAGTAGCAATTGCTTTCGGGTGGAAGTTTTGGATGAATTAGTGGACTCTGCAAAGAGCCAAATGTTTGTGAAGTCTCCTCTTGAGAGAGTATTGATAGATGCTTGTGATGACTTGACTTTAGATGAGGAATCTGAAGTTGAGGAGGCTACACAACATTTGGACAAATTGAAAGAAGTTAACTCCACTAAGGATGAAGTGGAGAAGTTGGAAAAAGGGAAGTTAGATGATCAAGGCAAAGTGGAACTAAAATTGTTGCCTGATCATCTCAAGTATGTGTTTTTGGAGGATGATTCAAAGAAGCCTGTCATAATCAATAATTCTCTATCAAAAAGTGAGGAACAAAAGCTTGTAAAAGTTCTCACAGCAAATCAAGGAGCTATAGGTTGGCAAATTTCTGATTTGAAAGGCATAAGTCCAACCTATTGCATGCATAAGATCATGATGGAAAAGGACTTTAAGCCTATAGCACAACCACAAAGGAGATTAAATCCTATCATGAAAGAAGTGGTGAGAAAGGAAGTACTAAAATTGTTAGAGGCAGGGATGATATATCCTATCTCTGACAGTACATGGGTAAGTCATGTGCACGTAGTGCCAAAGAAGAGAGGCATGACTGTTGTTCAAAATGAGAAGAATGAGTTGATACCAACTAGGACAGTCATCGAATGGCGGATGTGTATTGATTATAGGAAACTTAATCAAGCCACCCGGAAGGATCATTTTCCTCTTCCCTTTATGGATCAGATGTTGGAACGGTTAGCAGGGCAAGCCTACTATTGTTTCCTGGATGGTTATTCAGGTTACAATCAAATAGTAGTGATTCTTGAGGATCAGAAGAAGACAACTTTTACTTGCCCCTTCGGTGTGTTTGCATATAGAAGGATGCCCTTTGGTCTTTGTAATGCACCTGCTACCTTCCAACGATGCATGCTAGCAATTTTTGCTGATTTGGCAGAGAAATGTATTGAAGTGTTCATGGATGACTTCTCAGTTTTTGGAACATCCTTTGATCTCTATTTGACAAACCTGGATGTAGTCTTAAAAAGATGCATAGATACGAACCTTGTGTTGAATTGGGAGAAATGTCATTTTATGGTTCGTGAAGGTATTGTGTTAGGCCACAAGATTTCATCCAGGGGAATAGAAGTGGATCATGCAAAGGTGGATGTTGTTGAGAAATTACCACCTCTAACTAATGTGAAGGGTGTTAGAAGCTTTCTTGGTCATGCTGGGTTTTATAGACGTTTCATTAAAGACTTCTCCAAGATAGCTAAACCCCTTTGCAATCTTCTGGTCAAAGATACTCCTTTTGAGTTTGATGCTGAGTGCTTGAAGGCTTTCCATAGTTTGTAAGAGAAGTTGATTTCAGCCCTCGTGATCATAGCACCTAATTGGACTCAAGATTTTGAGTTGATGTGTGATGCGAGTGACTATGCCATAGGGGCTGTTCTTGGACAGCGAAGAGAGAAGGTTTTTCATGCCATATACTATGCAAGCAAAGTCTTGAATGGTGCTCAGCTCAACTATGCAATAATAGAGAAGGAATTTTTGGCAATCGTGTATGCTTTAGAGAAGTTTAGATCCTATCTTGTTGGGTCTAAAGTGATCATTTACACTGACCACGCTACCATTAAGTATCTTTTGACCAAACCTAACTCCAAACCACGTTTGATACGTTGGGTCCTCTTGCTTCAAGAAATTGATTTGGAGATCAGGGACAAAAAGGGAAGTGAGAATGTCATCGCGGATCATCTCTCTCGGCTAGTCAATGATGAAGTAACATATAAGGAGGGAGAGATTCGTGAGACATTTTGTGATGAAAGTTTGCTTCTCATTCAGGAAAGGCCATGGTTTGCTGATATGGCAAATTTTAAAGCTGTAGGGGTTCTCCCAGAGGAATTATCATGGCATCAAAAGAAGAAATTCTTACATGATGCCAAACAATTTGTTTGGGACGACCCATACTTGTTCAAGTTAGGTGCTGACAATCTCTTGAGGCGGTGTGTCACTGCAGAGGAAGTTACAGGTATCCTATGGCATTGTCACAATTCGCCATATGGTGGACACTTTAATGGAGAAAGGACAGCCGCCAAGTTGCTCCAATCCGGTTTCTACTGGCCTACTTTGTTCAAAGATGCTCATGCTCATGCGAGGAGTTGTGATAAGTGCTAGAGGGTTGGAAGCATTTCAAGAAGAAATGAGATGCCACTGCAAGCCATCTTAGAGGTTGAGGTGTTTGATTGTTGGGGAATTGACTTTGTTGGTCCCGTACCTTCTTCATACAATAATGAGTACATTTTGGTTGCAGTGGATTATGTCAGCAAGTGGGTAGAGGCAGCTGCTTGTTAGAAAAATGATGCCAAGACAGTTATTAAGTTCTTAAAACGTCAGATTTTCTCCCAGTTTGGAGTTCCTAGGGTCTTCATCAGTGATGGAGGATCTCACTTTTGTAATGCTCAGTTAGCCAAGGTTTTGAAACATTATGAGGTTAGGCACAAAATTGTCTCTCCTTATCATCCTCAAACCAACGACCAAGCTGAAATGTCAAACCGGGAGATAAAGAAGATTCTTGAAAAGACTGTGGCATCATCTAGAAAGGATTGGTCTATGAAACTGGATGATGCTCTATGGGCTTATAGGATAGCCATGAAGACTCCAGTGGGGTTAACCCCATTCCAGTTAGTCTATGGCAAATCATGTCATCTTTCAGTGGAAATGGAACATAAGGCCTATTGGGCCTTGAAATTTCTGAATTTTGATCCCTCTTTGTCTGTTGAGAAAAGGAAACTGCAGTTGCAAGAACTTGATGAAATGAGATTGACTGCTTATGAAAGTTCATGGAGATACAAGGAGAAAGTCAAGCTTTATCATGATAAAAAGCTTTTGAAAAAGGATTTTCAACCTGGCCAGCAAGTGTTGCTTTTCAATTCTAGATTCAAACTCTTTCCTGGCAAGTTGAAATCCAAGTGGTCTGGACCTTTCACTATCAAGGCTGTAAAGCCTTATGGTGCTATTGAGTTGATGGATCCTTCATCTGAAGATCCACTTAGAAGTTGGGTGGTGAATGGTCAAAGATTGAAACATTATTTGGGAGGTGAGGTTCAATGCCTCAAAAGTGTTTTTCATGTGCATGATCCATAGCTGTTACCCGTCAAGCTAGTGACGTGAAAGAAGCGCTACCTGGGAGGCAACCCAATGTTTATTGTTGTTTCTTAGTTTCGTTTCTGGAGTTGTTGTTTCGATCCTCTCGCCCAGCGAGACATTCGTCGCCCAGCGAAAACGTGAGTCTGGTTTTTTCTGCAGAAATCTGATACAAAATTATGCAGACTCGCCTAGCAACAACCTCTCGCCCAGCGACAATGACCACTTCAACTTTGGAAATTAATTCACGAAATAATTCGCTGGACGCCTAAGCTCGCCCAGCGAGCAAATTTTCTCGCCCAGCAAGTGTGGCAGCTTTTATTGCTGTCAGCGAGTAGTTGGGTCAATGCTGACGACTTATGCTGAAAAGAAGCGCTCGCCCAGCGAACGCAGCTAGGCGCCCAGCGAGTCGTTCGCGCTGCCCCATTGGAATTACAGTTTCACCCTTCTGTTTTCACTTTAACCTAATTTTTCCCTTCTCCTGCTTCATTTGCGCCGTCTCTCTCAGCTTTTCTCTCCCTCGCTCATCTTCTCCGTTCATCTTATTTCTTTTTGCCAGGTAAGTTCTCTTTTCCTTCTTTTATTTTGTTGTGAATTAGAATATGCTTATGGATTTCATTTAGTAATTTTTTTGGTTGATGAATCTGTTTTTGTTCATGTGTTTTGTGGTTTTCGTGTTGTTTCGGTTGTGGGTGTGTTTGCACCGTGCATTTGCAGTCGCTTGGTGTGTTGATTGCTCGCCCAACGACTGTACCAATTTCTATTTCTAATTTAGTTTTGTTTAGGGTTCTGAAGTGTGTCGCTGGCAGTTCATACTCGCCCAGCGACTGTGACCATTGTGAGTTCCTTACTCGTTAATGGCTGTTCGAAACGCTCGCTAGGCCTGCGTGACTCGCTCATCCTGCGAGAAGAGTTTAGTTTCCCAGCGACTAGACTCGCCCAGCCCAGCCACTGCTGCTTTCTGTTTTCTTTATTAGTGTCCTGCGAGAACTCGCCTAGCGACTAAGCATTGTTGTGTTGATTTTTATGTATTGCTCTTGTGCTTTCACGTTTGTTATTGTTTTTCAGTGCTTTTATTGTGTTATTTGAGTAGATGGCTTCTCCCAAGACTGCTGCAGCGGGAAAAAAGAAGAGAGTGACTCGTGGTTCCTCCTCTCATGCTCCTCAGCCGGACTATATGGAGGCAGAATTTATGGAGAACTATGACCAACACAGGTTCTCCTCTGAGGATGCTGCCGAGCGGTTTGTAGAGATCATGTCTCGGAGCCTCATTCCTGAGCGGAAAGTGAAGCTCAATCCGGGGGAGTATGATGAATTTCGACTTAAGCTAGAGAGGAGGAATTGGCATCGGGTGTTAGGGGATCTCCCTAATGAGATAGATGAGACTTTGGTGAAGGAGTTTTATACCAACGCCTATCAACAAGTCAGAAATGGGCCCCGTCAAGCTAAGGTGCGCGGTAAGACAATTAAATATGACAGGCGCACCTTGAACACTTTTTTGAGGACAACATGTGCTCCTCCTGGCCAGGACACTCCCTACAGTGCATTCATGAGTTGTCAAAAAGATTTTGATGAGATCGCCTCGGTCTTATGTCTTCTTGGCCATACTTTTGTGTTGGGTGTTAATGGCACACCTGTGCGGCTCCTCAGGAAACACTTGACTTCTTTGGCTCAAATGTGGAGTGCATTCTCTTACACCAATCTCCGCCCCAACACACACACTTCTGATCTGAATTTGGAGAGGTCTTATCTCATTTTTGGGATAATCACTGGGCTAGATATGGATGTTGGTGCACTTATCTCACATGACATAGCTTATACTGCTGATGCTGCCAATGTAAACTTGGGTTTTCCTGCCATTATAACAACACTTTGCAGGGAGAAGGGCCTTGTTTCTGATGTTAATGTGCTGCTATCTCTAGCTCCTCCCTTGGATAAGAAATTTTTTCACAAAAACTGCACCAACAGGGCAGTTGATGCTCCAGCACCAACACCTGCTCGCCAGCCACGTGATGGTCTTGCACCTACACGCCAGCCACACTGTTCCCAACCTATTTCGGCTGATTTTGAGGCGACTTTTCAGGCCACCATGGCCAAGATGTTCGCCAAACAGGATGATATGTGGTCTGCTCATAATGCACTCCACCGTGGCCAGGTGTCCATCATGGATAGCATGTACCAGGTATCGTTAGGTATGCCAGACTTTCCAGATGATGCTATCATGACAGGTACCCAATTTGAGGAGTATATTCCTTGGCCTGAGGGCAGGCCTGCATCTTAGTGGGGGGGTGATGTGCCTGATGATGATGAGGAAGAGCAGGAGCAGGAAGAAGACCAGCAGGAAGAACAACAACCACAACAGCCTCAGGAACCTGATCCACTATGGATTCAACAGTAAAGAGAGCAGTAGGAGCCTGCTTGGAGTCGTTGGCTCTAAGGGCCATATCTGATGGTGTTATCTTTTGTTTTAGTTTGTTTAGTTGTTTTTTTGTTGAGTACTTCTGACATTTTGGTACTGTTATATTGTGTAGTTCCGTTATGTAGTAACATTGTGATCTTGTTTCATATGGTTTTGCATGATTGGGGATTATTTGCCTGCAAATCTGATTGAGTAAGATATTTGGATGTGGTTGCACTTTGATTCATTCCTTATTCTGTGCTTGAACATGCCCAATGATTGGATGTATGAGTGTTGAGAATGTGTTGCATGAGAGCATGAGAGGAAAGATGGTATTGCGATAAAGTTGATTTTGCATGATTCTTTGAATGCAAACTCACACACTTGGTTAGGGATGAAAAAGGCAATTGTTTGTTGTTATGTAATGAAGCTACTTGGCCAAATAGCTAACCTTTGAGCATATTGTGAAACCATTTGTGAACCCTTTTTGAGCCTTGATGTATTGTTTCTTACCTTGAGCCTTGTGAGATATTATCTTACCTTACACCATGGAAGAAGAGAACAAGTTTTATGTTGTGAACATGGGTATAAGTTGAGATTAAGTTTGGGGGAAACATGTGATTGAGAAATGAGGAGTAAGTGGCTTGAAAATCTTAAGTTGTGATGATTGAAAAAAGCTCAACATTCTCAATGAAAAAAAAAAAGAGAGGCCAAAGGCAAATTAATGAAAAGGGTTCATGATATGAAATTGTGAGGTTGAGCTATGAAAAGAATATGGTGGATTGTATTGTTTGTATTTGGGGAGTGAGAATGTTCAAGAATGTTTATGCATATAATTGTTCTCCTCTTTCAAGGTAATTTGATTCCATGAAAAACCATGATTCTTCTAAGCCAAACCAAGTTTCAACCTTAAAAAGACCTTTTGATCTAACCAAAGTGTGTGAAGTGTGTGAATGAGATGATGTGCAAAAATTGATGAAGTAGTTTTATAACATGCTTTTTGTGAGGTATTTTGTCAAACACATTTGTGAGGAAACACTGATTGTTGTTTAGAGTTGAAGAATCCTTTCACTGGTTGTCATATGTCATGCTAGTTGAGGAGTTGAGTTGATGAAAGCACCATGCCATATATTTGTAACTTTTGGAAATGCAGGGGAATTTTCTTTAATTTGTGTAAAGTTGATATGTTTGAAGATCACATGTTCTTTTGTTCAGTTTAGGTCAGTACTTTTGTTTGTGTTTGTATATATTTGTTTTTTATGAAGACATGAAAATATTCAAGTTTGGGGGAGTTGATAAGCTTAATAAATACTTGGTATTTAAGCTTATTAACCTCTCTTATTTGTCTTTATTTCATGTGTTTGGTGTTTATTTCTTAGGTAGTTTATTAGTATTTTGTGTTTTGTTTAGTTAGAAGTATTTTTATTTTCTTAGATTATTGTATAAGTAATTGTATAGGAAAATGGAAGACTACAAAGTTGTCTGCCAGGACCATCTCGCCCAGCGAGAGATAGGGCTCGCCCAGCGAGCAGACCGTTTTGGTTGGTTAAGTTTCGAGAATCAAAGGAAAGAAGTCGGTTCTTTTTGTGGTGGAAACGCTGAAAAACTTGATGAAAGCTTCGGTCAAGGGCATCTTGTGGACAAAATTACAGCGAATTCTTCCATCTACTCGTGCGAATCATCAAATCTGTATGTTATAGATGATTAGGAGTAGCTAGTCTCTATTTTCATTAGGATTGGATGTAATGAATTCAGACACTATGTGACTTTTCCTATGCAATATAATTTCCTTCGTATTCAATTGTTCTATCTTGATATTTAATGTGTATGATAGGAATATCATGTTATTTGTTGTTACTAAATCATTGGAAAATGAATTTGGAACTAGACATGGATAGAACATCTCAAGAGTTATGATCTAGGAATAGACATTAACTCTTGGTCATTCTAGAATTGTGATCTTAATGCAAATTGTATGCTAAAATGGCTAAGGAATTAGAGTTTTAACATATGATTTAGAACTTGCTTCTAAGGGATTAAAGTAAGTATGCTTTCAACATGAATGTGAGTACGAAGGGATGTATATATTGTGTAGCGTTACATTAAGTTGATTCATGAAATCCAATCCTAATGATGCTCTTTATCGATTCACATCTTCATTTTTATAAATTTTGCATGCTTTATTTTACATTAAATTAAAAATGTTTTTCATAATTGCTAAAACTAGTAAATAATCGCGAGTAGATTAACAAACACAAATCCCTTGGGAAAACGACACTTGGACTACCACTTTACTACTTGTAACGATTTGGTACACTTGCCAAAAAGTTAACAGCCAACCACAAGCATCAAGCTACATAATATATGATACAATTAAGGGCCAGGGGTGAATCAAGCTACTTCATATATTAGATTGTTTATTGAAGACCTAAACAAGGATTTCAAAACTAGAAAAAAAAACAATTGGTATAATATACATTACATGTTCAACATTTGTTACATGTTTTTCCAACTACCTTCACCCCAAAAGTGGTAGTGTCGTATTTTCACAATCCTCATGCATATAATAGCTATTAATATATAAACAAAACTATGATTTTATCATTTTATATGAATCTTTTCATAATTATTACCTATCAACCTCTGCTTTAGTTCTTAACTTTCCAACATGTTATTGTTTGTCTTTCAAATTGATACAATCCAAAGATGGAGATTAGCTTTATAAACCTAATTAAATGATAAATCTTGGAACACCTGCTGCTAATTAAAAGGAAGAGTTTTTTTCTTTCATTCTTTGTCCTATTTTTCTTTCTTCATTGTAAAAGTGAAAAGATAGAATTATTCAGAAAGGTGTCTCATATGTCGTTCATGATTTTCAATTCCTTAAAGTAATAGTTAGAAGATCCATTAGTATTTCCTTGAACTCAAACTTGAAATATGCTCAAAGTATATAAAAAAAAGTTTAAGCAAACAAATACAAATGTATTCTGAGTTCAAACATAGATTACATAAGAAACTCTAGAAAATCACTATTTACTCAAAAAAATTATTGTTCCACTAAAATATTCCCTAGTCCCCCTACCATTGCCAAACATGAGTCCTAATTTTTTGCCCTAAATTACAAACAATTTGAAGTCCATGTTTTTCTTCTAACGATAGTGCATATATATTCACATTGCTGGCAAAGATATATAAAAACAATACAAAGAATTAGAGGAGAAAGGAAGAGAATTTGGTACTCAAAGAAGGACTGTGCAGTGGTTGCTAGTTCGTCGTTGTTAGCCCACTACCAAAAGATAGGAGAACTGGTTCGTCATTGCAAAAATCGATGGAGAAGAAGAACGAATTTTCCAAACCCTTAATCGATAGTGCCCACTTGAAATATCGATGTTGTTGTGCTTGGAGGATGTGAATGTTGTTGCTGTGGTTGGAGACGCGGTTGTGTCTGCTGTGGTTGGAGATGCAGCTGCTTCTGTTGTGGTAGGAGACGAGGCTTCTACTGTTACCACGTGAGGGTTACAAATGAAAAGAAAACACAAACGTGAAAGATTGTATTGCGAGAGGGAATTTTTTTATGATACATAGACAACGCTCTTTTGCATAAACGCTCTCAATTGATTATAAAACGTTATCTATTTCATCTATTTAAAATGATTTATTTATTTTTAAATATAAATGAAACATACATAACGCCTTTCTGAAAGAACGATATCTATGTATACCCATTCTAATAGTGTTTACCTAATAAAGTGCTATCTTTTGGTCGATATCTTCATTTATAGCATTTAATTATAGAAGTGATGCCTATAGTGCGCTATCTATTGTTAAATTTGGCGTAGTGTTTGGTAGATTTAGTATTAACTTTCTTTGACCTACCCCTATAAGGTTTTCTTGTAGTTTGAACTAGCTCATCATCCTCTTTGGTATTAGAATCATAAATTTCATCAAGCATTAGTCCATTTAGAAGCTATTTTGAATTCCTTCTCAAAATGATCTTCCTTAGAAGTCAAATAGTTAAGAATTGCCTCAAAATTACTATAAGGTGAATCGTGTTGTAAACCCTACAAACTATTGACAATAGGAGTGACATCCTACAAAGAAGACATATCAGCCAAGGAATCAAAATCTAATGGTACACCAACACTAGTAGAAACACCTAGAATCTTAACAACAAAAGATCCATGCACAACAGAAACATTATCATGATTTCACTCACCCTATTATGGTCCATCATAGGCTCAACCATAAGGATATGGTCCATCATAGGCTCGTCCACAAGCTCCACAAGCTTTAAAAGTGAACCTAGAGGGCATTCACATCTTGTTGTAATCGTCTACAAATAGATAGATCATGACCAATCATTTTATAATTTCTCATACCCCACATCAACAATAAACAGAAATCCTAGCCTTTTCATCAAAATTTGATTAGGCAAATAAGATAAAAAATCAACATCAAGCAAGACACGTGCAAAGCAGCCTCAGGACTTATTTTTAGTGTAATCATCTAAAGATAAGGGTGTGTCGATGCCACACGCAATTGAAAAAATCGCCTTTGACTGCCAATAGTCCAAAGGAAGGCCATGTATGTACACCCAAGATTGGGTTTTTATGAGCTTCATAGAAGCCAGAACAAAATCTTTAGTCCAAGCAAAAACACGAAGGATTTCAGGGATAAATTCCAAACTCCAACCACCAAAACCTTTCTCATATCCTCGAGCGAAGAACAAGTAAATTCATAGAACCTTTTGCAGCGAGGAATTACTTTCCGTTGACCCAAATGTTTCCAAGCCACGTCAAGCTTCTTACAAAGATCTAAATGCTTGAGAGGTTTATCCCCTTTTGTTAACAAAATACACCCATGCAAATGATTTTCACATTCCTCCAAACCAATAAGATAAACTTCTTAAACAATTTGCACCGAGACCATATCCCCCTTTATGCAAGGAGAAGGTAATTGTGATAAAGAAATATCACAAGCATTATTAAGAACATGGACAAATGTACATTTTTGCGCCCACACATTTGAAAAAGATTTAAAGGAATATGGTTTTTCCTGATCATGATCAAGTAAGAAACTCTAAGAAATATGAAATCCCGAAGAAGAAGACTCATCTATCCCTCAAACTAGCCACACTCTAAATTTTGAAAAAGCACCCACCACCAAGCAACCACTTTCCTAGCCAAACCAGCATTGTCCACACAAATCTTGCACGTAACAACGCCACATGCTCTAGCTATAACTTTAGACATGTGAAGAAACCAATAGCAAGAACCTAGAGACATCAAGCCATGCATTGTTCCGACAACACACATGAAATGCATGACCAACACATGAAAGTCGCAACCCATAATTTGACGAGAGTTATTCGATATGGAGTACATGGCTCTGAAGAGCTAAGTTGTTGCCTCCTCGTGAGAGAGCTCTAAGTTCCAAAGAGAAAAGGAGATCCACCTGCAAAAGACTCTTTAATACTTAAGTTACTAAAAGAGTTCAGATCTATATTTAATAATAAGTATAGAGAGTATGAACTGAATCTTAATTTTCATAGGTGAGCCGATTGTTTTGTTATACCAATTATTCTTTATACTAGTTTTATGATTTTATTTTAACTGAGGCTGAGCAATTCACTTATTCACTAGTTCCATGCTCATTTGATCTTTTTCACAAAATAACAAACGTAAAATTTTTAATACATTTCTTGTAAAATTTGTAGAGTTAAATGTTTCTAATATCTAATAATATTGAATAACAAGTTACTTGAAAAACTATGGTATTATCATTTGGTTGTTAGTCAATTATAAAGATGATTTAAAAAGTAAAAAGAATTGTTTGGTCATATCATCAGTTAATTATTGAAAAAATTAAAATTTAATTTTGTGTAGGGATGGCAATAGGGGCAGAGACAAGTTTTGCTATCCTATATACCCAAAGAAAAAACCATCCTTATCCCTTGAGAAAAAACTCAACCCCATCCCCATACTTGAATGCAATGAGTATCAAACTTTTTTCTTATCCTCATCTCCACCAAATAATGGGTATATACTTGTATCCGTACTCACTTTCCTACTGTTTCAATAATAATTAAATAATTTTTATAAAATAATGAAAAATTACAGTAAAGAAAACATAATATTATCTAATATTTAATATTAAAAGGAGGGTATTCTTGTTTCTTCAATGTCAAATATTTAGAAAGAAATTATAAATGTATACATTTCAAATTAAAACACCAAATAAAATTTCATGAGAGACAAATTATTTATTAAATTTTCAAACGTTAAAGTTACCTAGTTGATAAAATTTAAAAATATTTTAAAAAAATATAAAAAGAAAATAAATATTTACATTAAAAAATATGTTAAATGTATGTTTACTTCAATTTTTAAATTCTAATGAAATATCATTTTTTGTACATTAATAAAAATTATAATACATCACTTGATCAAAATCACACAAAAAACAAAGATTAAATAATAATTGAATTTAACATAAATTTTTATCTTTTTAACTTCAATATGTGTTGGATGGTGATAAAAAACATTCATGACAATTACATTAAATTATTATATTATAGGAAATAAAATTTATTTATACAAATATAATGATAAAATTACACATATGATAATAAGTTAGAAAATAAAAATAATTATATAAAAAATATCAAAACAATATTCTACATAATGAAAATAAAAAACAAATAAAAATATTAAAAAACATTATTCAATGGAAACAATTTGATAGATTATTAGATGAAATCGCACAAAGGAGATCAAATGTATTGTTACAGGTATGATAAGATGAATAAGACATTAGAAATCTAAGAAAACTTTTCAAATATCAACCTAGTCGAACGGTTAAGAGATAAATAAAATGATTTTAGTGAAACAAAAGAGTTCTTCAAATGAAACAAAAAATAATAATAATAGAATAAAGAATATAAGTTTGTTATATTACCTAGTAAATATAAGATTTATGCTATTGAACACTTAAATTAACAATGTTAAACATTCGTGAAAAAAAAATATAAAATAAATAAAAATAATAAAAAATAGTATAAATATTTAAATGTGAGAAATAAAAATTATTTAATTGACATACATTATTCGAACATAATTTCACAAAGGTTGTGATAAGAGGAGAAATATCTTGGTGATGCAAATAAATTTCATAATAAGCCAAACAATTAGAAAAAATAAAAGTGTGTGTGTGTTGAAGATTTTGACTCATCAACCCATTTTGACCCGAGATTTGTCAATTTGATGGACCAAAATACGAGTCAGTCTGGTTCGACCAGTTGGACAGTTTAAAAAATTAAAAATTGGCTCACCCCGTTAGTCCATCCTATACAAGGCAAGTTATTGTTAATGACCGATTTATGTTTGACAATTTAGCCCGACCCAATTTTGTTGGGCCACTACGGGCCGGACTGACCCATTTTGTCACTTCTAATATATATATATATATATATATATATATTTTTATATTTATTTTTAAATTTTTTTCATTTAAAAAAATTATTTTTATATTTTAAAAAAATATAGGAG
>Ga0214544_1009156_pt1 | contig 15760 bp, 17 predicted proteins | sample CNSS3metaG_FD_160074 | JGI IMG/M metagenome (GOLD analysis project Ga0214544, IMG submission 160074) | Root nodule microbial communities from cowpea collected in UCLA plant growth center, Los Angeles, California, USA - CNSS3 | ecosystem: Host-associated > Plants > Roots > Nodule | place: USA...
AAGGTTTCCAAAAACTTTGAAAGCATTTCACTCCTTTTTGGTGGATTTGAGTGTAGTCTTGCCTTGTTGCTTTGGGGGAGAGTGATCTAAACACTTGGGTGAATTTCTTTGGACCATACTTGGTCTCGGGTTTGGTTACCAATTGTCACTAACACCTCCCTTTCTTGGATTTTGAGTTTTGTTGTAGGAAAGTGAGATGGTTACTCCCATCGCCAATCAAGGTGCATTAGTAGACATTGGTAAAATCTTACAAGAAATGGAGCTTAAGAGACAAGAAGATAGAGAACAAAAAGAAAGAACCCTTCAAGTTTACATGAAACAAATGCAACAACAAATTCAACAAATTCAACAATAATTGCAACCATTCCAAAGAGAGGCTAAGAAAAGAGAGCATTCTAGGCGCCAACCATCACAAAAAGAAGGAAACTCCAAAGATTCCTAAGTTCTATGGTGGATGTGATCCCAAAATATACCTTGATTGGGAAGCTCAAGTGGAACAAATTTTCAATGAAAATCATGTAAAGGATCAAACACAAGTTGATCTAGTAGTGTTAGGATTTTTTGAGTGTGCCAAAACTTGGTGGCATAAAGTTTGTAAAAATTATGACCAAGGGCCACCCGCGACTTCTTGGATGGACATTAAAACTCTTATGTGCGCTAGATTTGTTCCTCCCTCCTACAGGAAGGAACTTCTTTTGAAGCTCCAAAGGCTTCACCAAGGTCTTATGTGTGTGAGTGAGTACTTTAAAGAATTAGAGTCTCAAATGTTTGGGGCTGAACATTTTGGAGAATTTATACACTTTGTGTTTCAACCTTTTATGAGAGCATTTCTCCTTAGGGAGTGGAGTTCTTTCAAGCCTTATTTTGCCTTGGCAAGTGGCGGCATACACCACTCATCTTCAAGGTTGCCATGGCTTCTTCTAGCCTAGCCTTGTAGTGGCGTGAATCCTCCATTCCTCCCCTTTCCTTGCTTTTCATTTTATATTTCTTTACTCTTCTTGGTTTATATTGTTTCTATTATATGTTTTTCCTTTTGGTTTCTTACTCTTCATCAATCCATCCTTCTCCTCTCTAGAACCTTGGAAAGGAACCTTCGTGGGGATTTCCTTGGTTTTCTTAATCAGTCATCACCATATTCATTAATCTTCTAAAAGGAACAAGATAATCCTACATAAAATGCCCACGACCAAAAGGAGAGCACTTGGTTGGTGGATGCATTCCCATGAGGATTCTAAGCCAAAAGAGGAAGGAGACCAAGTTTCCTTCAAAGGAATAAACCAAAAAGGCAAAAGGAGACAAGCTACATGTCTACTTTTGCTTTTACTTTTTGCTTTTTGCTTTCCTCTCTCTTCCATATCATCCATATGCTTCAATCACCATGCGCCACCTAACATGCTCTACTTTCTTTTAATTACCTACGCAAACAAGAAAAACAAAGATTAGCATGTTGGTTTAAGTTAAGCTAATCTTGATTAAAGGTCAACATTGGGTGAAAGTCAACAAGTCAACAAAAATAAGTCAACTAAAAACCAATACTAGGGAATTCAAACTAAAGTAATGCAAAACAAAGATAAAGGTGATGGAATAGAAGGCTCCCCTCTAGACATTCTTCTAGTGATCCTTCTTGAGGGAGTTTCTATGGAGGTGTCATGGTTGGTCACGCCTTCATCAACAGCAGCAAACACAGATCTGAAAACGCGAACCTGCACGGAGAGCACATCAGTCATCCAAGCATCTTCATCGTAGCTGCACCGCGCTCACTACTGTAGCCTTCGCCAGAGAAGAAAACACAACTTCATCACTGCAACGTGAACAAGTTCGTGCATAATCCGCACTTTCTGCAGTTCAACCATGGAAGCCACACAAACCTGAAACTATTGTGCCATCAATGGAGAACGCAGCAGCCTTGCCAGAAAATGCAACGCAGCAGCGACCACGAATGCACCTGCGGCAGCAAAACCCTAATTCTGGAGAGAGAGCAATTCTGGAAAGAGCAAAACCCTCTCATAGGGTAGTCAATGGTCAAAATTGGTCAAATTTGGTCAAATGTTCAAATCTGGTCAAAGACTGGTCAAACGAGAGGGGTTTAACTACAAATATTGATATTTTTTGTTGTCTCTGCAAATTTGGACTACAAAATTAAAAATGGCTTATTGAGAAAATTAATGCAAATATAATTTGTGATAATTTATGAGATATCTTTAAATAATTAATTTATTTAATTATATCATAAATTATTAACCAACTATATTTGTCAAATAGTATATATCTCTCCAAATATCTTTGAATATTTATCTTTATCTTTATCTTGAAAGATATTTGAGAGGTTTTAGCAACCGAAAAGCCTAGTCCAAGTCCTATATAAAGAGACCAAGGGAGGAGAAAAAAAGAAGCTCGGGACTTCGGAGTTTTGGAACCCTTAGGGGGGCCTAATTTCATTTCCTTTTTCTCTATATTTTTCTTTCTATTTTTATTTTATTTTGTATTTTATGGAGTGCTGAACTTCTTGGGTTGATTCCATTATAGTTTCTTAATTGAATTATGAGGTTAGATCAATTAATTTGTTTGTTCTTTTGATTCTTGTTGAGATTTATTTTCATCTATGTCTTTTGGTTCCTAATTTAGTAAAAGTAATGATTTTTACATTGTAGCAAGTTAGCACGGTGTTAAATCTACATAACATTACAATCGTATGAGTTCAAAGGTTTTTCAATTTTAATTGAAAAGTTACTTTGATTAATTTTAGAAACTTTCATATGATTGCATGTGTTTTTGCTAATAATTAAGAAGTTACTTTGATTAAAGGTGAAAACTTAGATTAGAATTAATCAAGAAGTTACTTTGGTTAATTAGCTTTTTACTAGATATAAAAGGTAAAAGAATGGATATGATTAGGATGAGTAATATTTAATTGAGAAGTTACTTTGATTAATTTTAGAAACTTTCATATGATTGCATGTGTTTTTGCTAATAATTGAGAAGTTACTTTGATTAAAGGTGAAAACTTAGATTAGAATTAATCAAGAAGTTACTTTGGTTAATTAGCTTTTTACTAGATATAAAAGGTAAAACAATGGATATGATTAGGATGAGTAATATTTAATTGAGAAGTTACTTTGGTTAAATTTACTAAGATTAATCTACAAAGTTTTTGCTTTTGATTGAGAAGTTACTTTGGTTGAAAGTAAGGACGCCAACACATTAGTTGAGAAGTTACATTGATTAATTTGAAGTCTTAAACAAGAAATCAATAACATTAATCTTTTGGAAACCAATGATGAATCCTATTTTGAAAAAGTTGTGGAATCGACCTATTTTTCTTTACTATTGTTTATATCTTATTTTATCTTATCTTTATCTCTCATATTTATATTATTTTATTTGACTAACCATTTTGTATAGATTTTATAAGAACTAACTTGTTAAAAATCAATTCCGTGTTCGTTGGGAGACGACTTTGGATTACTTTACCCTTTCTATTTTGTTGACTACTATCTTAGCAATACTGACGTTGCTATAGTTTAGTAGTATTAATTTGATCGCATCAACGATAGCGTTATTAGGCATCATTATAAGTTAGGTTGAGTCATTGGATAATGATGGAAAACTTGCTAAATCCTAGGTCCTGATTATGAGATTGCGAATGGGAATTATAGGTAATGGAATCACTTGTGGAGTACCAGGGAACCAAGAACAAGACTCTGATGGATGAGAGTGCAATGATACCTTTGGAGTATTTAATGGATTGCATGATAATCTGGTTTGGGGTGCTAAAACAGTATAGCGCCTGACGGCACAGGTGTGGCCACTAGGCGATAGGACTAGCGTTAGAGGTCCTTGCATCGCGTGGCGCCTAGCGGCAGGGTGTAATCCGCCATGCGATAGACCCTGCAACATCGTGTGGCGCCTAGCTGGCACCCGGCGGCAAGGAGTGAACCGCCAAGCGGTCTGTGTAGCTTTCGCTTGGCGGCGCTTAGGCTAGGCCAAGCGATAATGCTGTTCTCCAGGACTTGTGTGTGTTGTTTTATGCAATGATGCGATACTTGGATGTTGTGCCATGAGCCGGTAGGTTCATGGATGGTGGTGAACACATGATGATATGATCGGGGAGGTTCATATACTAATACTCTCATGTGGGGATACGAGCGAGGTAGGTTCGTATGTTCTATGCTCACACTTGAGAGATGTTGCGTACAAGGAGTGATAACACTGTCGTTGACGCGATCAAATTAATACTACTTATCTATAATAACTTCAATATTGTTAAGAAAGTAGTTAACAAAATAGAAAGGGTAAAGTAACTCAAAGTCATCTCCCAACGAACATGGAATTGATTTCTAACAAATTAGTTCTTATAAAAACTATACAAAAAAGTTAGTCAAATAAAATAATAAAAATATAGGAGGATTAAAATAAAAAAGAAAGAAATAGAAAAGATAAAAAGAAATAAAAACAATAGTAAAGAAAATAGATTGATTCCATTTTCAAAATTGATTCATCATTAGTTATCTAAAGATTATTGCTCAATTAATTATTGTTTTAGATTTACAAATTAATCAATGTAAAGTCTCAAATAATTTGTTGGCGTTCTCACTTTTAACCAAAGTACAGTCTCAATTAAAAGTTAGAACTTTTAGATTATCCATAGTAAATTCAACCAAAGTACAGTTTCAATCAAATTTTACTATGCCTAATCATGTCTATTCTTTTATCTCCTCATCAAATAAAAAGTTTAATTAATCAAAGTAAAGTCTCGATTAATTTTAGTTAGAGTAAATACCTTTAACCAAAGTAAAGTCTCAATTATTGGTAAAAACTCATTTAATCACATGAAAATTTCTAAATAAAATAAAAGTAAAGTCTCAATTCAATTTAAAAACCCTTGGACTCATATGATCAACATGCATATAGATTTAAAATCATTACTTCTTATATGATTCAAAGATAAAAGACATAGATAAATCCAAATCAACCCTTTGCAATCTCCTCAAATTATCTTCGAAATAAACCAATATCTTCAAGATATATTTGTTTGTTGTGGATTTAAAAAGATTCAAGAAGATCTTGTCATATTTAAAAAGATTTGGTAGTTAATATCTTTTAATATTTTATGATATAATTTGTTCTTACGGAACCGAGGTCTGTAGTCCACAAATCAGTTAAGGGTCTCGAACGTCTTGTTTCGGGTCGGTCTTTTTTTGCTTCGAGGGGGATTTGAGGGCGGCGCAGGGGACCTGCAAAAGACACTCCGATGCCTAAGTTAGCACTGGTGATGTCAGGGTTTCAGAGAATAATTTAATGTGTAATCAATGCATAGAACAGTGTGCTATTTATACTTTTGTACCTGTGGGTCCTACCTGTAATGGGCCTTTGGGCCCAATATCTCTTTTCTGGCTTATTTTACGATCCAGTGTTAAGGGGGGAATTTACCAAGGGGTCCTTCGAATGTTGGCAGTGCCTGGTACTCGGCCATGAGATGCGTCGAGGGTGGTTTTCCTTTGGAAGGGTGCCTTTCGCAGGGTAGGCGGCCATGGGGTTTTGGTTGTAGGCTGTGTTGTTTAGAAGGAGCATCTTCGTGAAGGGATGTGTGAGGCTAGGTGGGGGCCGTGCTCTCCATGTGGTAGGCGGCCATTGTGCTCTTTGGCGGCTGAGTAGTTCTGTGCGAAGGCGTCTTTGCGTGGTATGCGGCGGTATGCGGTCATTGTGCTTTCTGGGGGCCGTGTACTCGGGTACGGTTGGGACATCAGCCTCCCAGTCTAGAGGCAAGAAGTGGCGTATAGACTATTTTGCAAATTTCATTTGTGGTCTTTGGCCGTGTACCATGTGAGTATATAATTAAATAAGATAATATCAAATAAAATATCTAAAGATATATTTTTTCCAAATTATCTTCTATCATAAAGATAAAAAAAATCGCAAGGTCCAATTTTTTTGTTGCTTTCTTCTTGGTTTAGCCAAACTTCTTCACTTTTTCATGCTTTTCTTATCGTCTTCATGCAGTGCTTGGCTTAGATTTTTGTGATTTTGATAATTTCTTATTCTTGGATTTATCTTTAAGGTGTCATGAAGCTTTAGTCAATTTATTTCCACACCTCCATGAGCTCAACTTAGCTGCAACTACACTAACACACCTCAAAATATCCAAAGAACATTTATGCAACTGAAAAGCTATTTTTAACATGTTTTTGTATCTCATGCTCATTAAACCCAATTATAGGAAATCCAAATTTAATCAATCTTTAAGCAAACAAATTCAATTAAATACCTAGAATTGAACATTGAATGAGGGCAAAAATACGCACTCATCATACCCACACACTTATCCTTTTGCAATCCTTGGCAAAATTAGGCAATTTCAAAACTTGTTATGAGTTATTTTATTTCACATCAACACTAGATCAAAGGAATGAACATCACTGGAGACAAATCAATACTCTAGAAATTAAGTTATCATGCATATACAAACGGCTATTTTTCACACTTGAGTTAATCTTTTGAATTCACAAGACAATCAAATATGAAAGAAAGCACTCAAGTTAACTGTGTATTTGTTCACTCAATATACTCATGCAAGTAAACACTCATAATACATAACAAGACTCTAATATTCACAAACTTTTAGAAACACATGCATTCAAAGATCATGAGGACTTTTTTACAAGTTATAATGGGGCCAAGGCAAAGGTAGGAACAAATTTAGGATTTTTGGGTTTTTGAAATAGTGATGTAGGAAGAATAATGGAGCATAATTTCAAAAACAATTTCTTTTTGTTTATTGCTTTATTGCTCTCCTTTTTTTTCAAAAAGAAATTATTTTTTTCATTTCCACACTATTTCATCAACAATTTTTCCTTTTGCCATTTTTATTAATTTGTGGGTGAGGCACTCATCCACAAACTTTATTCCTCAACCAATTCTGAACACAATCCATTAGCTCCTTCTTTTTTCCTAAGGTAGAATATGGTCTTTTTCTTTTCAAGGTTATTTAATAGGCTTAAAACAAGAAAAAAAGGTTTAAAAGCTCAAAAGGGCTACCAATGGATTAATATCAAGGTGGGCTTATTTGACCAGGTAGATAAAAACAAGAAATGCCTCAGTCATATCAAATCATGCATATTCACCTAAGATGCAAAACAAAAGAGTTAAGCTAAACATTTGAGTATAAACAAACATGAGCAAGTCATTCAAGAAAAAATAGGAATGGCACATGACGGTCCATCCTTTGCATTAAGGCTCAAGACTCACAAGGTCAAAACTCGTTCACAAAAGATTTAATCAAGAAATTCTCAAATCAACTCAATTAGGAAATCATAGAAATAATCCACTCATATCAACATGACTTTTAATTTTCCAGAATTATGATCATCCCAATTACTGAATCAAATCCCAAAATCCAATGTCAATATGTTTTATTGAAAGCATGAAAATATTTTTGGTGGATTTATTTTGAGACATATTGTTTAAAAGTTTCACTTAGTAAAAAGTTCATACTTTCACAATTTTCTCAAAAAGAAATCACAATTTGTTTATGAAAACAAAAACAAAAATTGAAAAACATAAAACAAAAGAAAAATCCTACCTACAATTTGTCTCCCCCACACTTATTTCAAAAAATAATTGTCCTTGATGGACTTATTTTGGGGAGGAAACGAGTAATTTTATGACTTCTGGCTCAATCTGGCCATATGTCAAAATCAGCTTGAACCATTTTTTTTAATTTTTTATTTTTATCAAAACTAAAAACAAAAACACATATTTTTGAATTTTTTTAAAATTTTTCACTAAAATTAAAAATAGAAAACAAATATGCAGCAATTTAACTTTTCTATCAACAATAATTACAAAAGAATTTGAATCTAAGCTATTTACCTGTTGCAACAACCTGTCTTCTTTTTCTGCAGCCATGTCAACAAAGAGAACCACTGAAAACTTATTTGCATCATTCACATCAACAAACTTGATGTGTGCAGTATGTAGCTTCAACTCAACTTGAGCATCATAAGGTGTATTTGGATGGTTAAGCGGATCATTAATAATCCTCATAATTTCATCTTCTGAGAAAACATTTTCACCTGGTGTTGTTGACTCTTCTTCTTCATCATTAACCAAGTCAGTTCCAATAATAGATGCTTCAGCTGCATCTTCGAATACTGTTGGATCTTCAACTGCACTTTGATATGATCCTATCCAGGAAAGAGTATGATCGTTTCTGAATTTGAATCCTTAAGAGGCATAACACGAATAAATCAGAGAAGAACGCAGAATAAGATAGAGATGGAGGACGCCACAATCTAGCAGATTGATAAGTCAAGTGAAGATTCGCCACAAAGATGTTAATCTTTGATAAGAACTAGAGGTCTAAGCCAAGAACAAAGAGAACCATCTCTTTAATTAAAATTAAATTCAATATAAGACTAAAAGTGTCTACATTGTTTTTTATACCTCTATATATAGGCACATAAGTTTAAGAAAACCTGAGAACCCTACAAGATGGCCCAAGCCCAAAACATTAAAACATAAACTAATTTATAAAAGAAAGCCCAAAGCCCAAAAATATAGAACATAACTAATTTCTAAGAGGAAACCCAAAGTCTAAAAACATAAACTAATTTTCCTAAAAATTATCCTCCAAATGTGCTTCAAGCCATGATCTTCATATTCTTTTAATTTCATATTGCTTGTAACATTAGGAGCCTTGAATAGTTTTGATCTTTCAACCTCTTGTTCCTTTCCCTTCTCACAGGTCCTTTAAATTGTAAAGGTTCATCTTCAAGTTCTTCTTGTATGGAATCTTGGGATAGTCCTCTATCATTCCCTCCTTCTTGAAGAGAATTTGACCTCAAATTTGTCTCACTTGAAGATTCTTTATCATTCTCTCCTGCTTGGAGAGAATTCGACCCGAATTCTAGAAGGTCCTATGCACAAACACAAACATAAATCAAAGAGAAAAATCGAAAATAAAATAATAGAAATTCTACTAAAATGAGATTTGGATCCTCAAAGAGGTCAATCTCTTATTTTAAAAGATTTTGGAGTTCTGCCTCCACGATCAAATACCCACCTGCACCAATTATCAAACAATTTTAAATTAAAAATAAAATGCTCAAAAAGAAGAAAAGGAATATTGCTCAAACAAACAACCCAATTATAGGTATGACTTTGATCACCCATAGGTTTGTTAGAAATGGGTAAACAAGCTAATTCATGAGCGTATATTTCAAAGCTTGTGTCTTTTTTTATCATCATTTCGTCTTCCCATTGTTGATCTCCTTGTTGCTTGATGAATAAGTCTTCCCTAAGTATCCTTTCATCTTTCCATTGTTGATGCCATTTAGGCAATAAAACAATAAGAGGAAAGTTAGTACATTTTTTCATTGACAATTCATTATGCTATCTTATTGTGGGGAAGATACTCATCCCAAGATTTATGATTCCCCTTAAGCAAAACCCTAAGCAATGTGGAAAGGGATGTATTGACTACCTCAGTTTGGCCATTAGTTTGTTGGTGACAAGAGGTAGAGAAAGAAAGTTTTGTTCCTAGCCTAGACCATAAGGTCCTCCAAAAATGGCTTAAGAATTTAGCATCCCTATAAGACATAATTGTTTTGGGTAAACCATGGAGGCGAACCACTGCTCTAAAGAACAACCTTGCTATGTTGCTAACATCATCTACTTTGTGGCATGGTATAAAATGTGCCATTTTAGAAAAACGGTCCACTACCACAAATATAGAGTCAACACCCCTAGAAGTCCTTGGAAGCCCTAGGACAAAATCCATACTTATATCCTCCCAAGGGGTGGAAGCAACAGGCAAAGGAGGATACATCCCTGCAGGCATTGTGCTAGACATAGCATGCAAACAATTCAAACAACTAACGTAATGGTTTTGTATTTCCCTTTTCATATGGGGCCAAAAGAATTTCTCTTTAAGCATGGACAAAGTTTTGGCGACCCCAAAGTGACCCATAAGTCCCCCCTCATGCATTTCTTTGATTAAAAGTTTTCTATGAGAACCTAGAGGAATACATAGGCGACATTTTTTGAAAAGATATCCATTTGAGAGATAAAAGCTGCCTTGGGACTTAGTGAGACAATCATGATAAATGGTAGCAAAGAAGAGATCATGAATATACAATTCACATATGTTGTTAAATCCAAGAATTTGGGACCCAAGCTTGGCTAAGAGAGTATATCTCCTTGATAGTGCATCAGCCACCACATTAGCTTTCCCTTTCTTATACTTGATAACATAAGGGAATTATTCCAAGTACTCATCCCACTTTGCATGCCTTTTATTCAATTTGTGTTGGCTCTTCAAATACTTGAGAGTTTCATGATCACTATGGATAATAAACTCTTTTGTCACAAGATAATGTTCACAAGTATGAAGAGCTCGCACAAGAGCATATAGCTCTTTGTCATAGGTGGGATAGTTACGAGAAGGACCATTTAGTTTTTCACTAAAATAGGTAATTGGATGGCCTTCTTGTAAGAAAATTGCACCTATTCCCACCCTAGAAGCATCACATTCTAGCTCAAAAGTTTTCTCAAAGTTTGGAAGAGCAAGAATGGGAGCTTGTGTGAGCCTAGTCTTGATATCATCAAAAGCCTTTTGTTGTCTTTCACCTCACTCAAAAGATATGTCTTTCTTAACAAGTTCATTGAGGGGTGAAGCAATGGTGGAGAAGTTGCGGACAAATCTTCTATAAAAACTTGCTAATCCATGAAAACTTCTAATGTCTCCAACATTCTTTGGCACAGGCCATTTTTGGATGGCCTTGATTTTTGCGGGGTCAACATGCACCCCACTCTTATTGACCACAAATCCCAAAAGGATGACACTCTCTACACAGAAAGTGCACTTGTCAATGTTAGCATAGAGTTGGTGGTCTCAAAGAAGAGATAACACAACTCTAAGATGACTCACATGAAGCTGAGAACTTGTACTATACACCAAAATGTCATCAAAATAGACAACAACAAACTTGCATATACAATCTCGCAAGACATGATTCATTATGTAACATCCCAAAAACTGAATAACCACGATAAATAAAACCTCATTAGGTATGAAAGTATACAATACATTGGACATACCCAGATTACAACAAAAGGGGCCCCACATGGCCCAACCAAAAAGTACTGAAAGAAACAAATAAAAGCACGAGGCCTTGTTCAACAATAAGGGCATAAATAACATAAAATCTTCCAGTAGTGGGCCCCACAGTGGGCCCGACCCTGTCCAAACCATCAAGCTGCAACATCCCTATCAACATTACCATTGCAAGAGGTTCTCGCATCTGCTCACATCAACAAGGTTGATGATCATCGCAATAGAGAAGACCACGCACAACATACAAGCAAGCAAAGGGTAAGCTAGTGTAAAGGAATCTCATTTTATAACAGTTCACAGGTAATTTCAAAGCCAAGCATAAATAACAAGCATCATACCAAAGTTATCAAATTATATGAGACTCCAAGGCTTGACTATCCAGATACGCTTAATGAGGCACCACCACAAGACAATGGAATTAGGTCCTAACAGTGAGGCATCACCGTGAGGCCTTCGCGGAATTACACCCTTACAAAAGGCACCACCACGTGGCCTACGTGGAATTAAGTCCTGGCCTTGACGCACCACCACGATACTCGTGTGGAATTACGTCCTTAGCTCGAGGCACCACCGTGAACTCCTCCTTAGAAGGGTCCACAGAATTATGTTCGATAGATGAGGCACCACCATGAGCTCTCACTATAAGAGTCATGGAATTACGCCCTACTCACACATTGAACATGTTTCACCAACCAATCAGAAGTTCCCATAATACTAACATCATGTATAATAACCCCATCATGCAACTCATGCTTTCCAATTCATATAACATACAACAAAATACCATTCCCACTGCAATCTCATATATCAATCAGAGCATCATCCCTCAACCAACAAAGTAAAGCATTTAGATCAAACGAGCAATCACACATCAGTTCACCATTCAACAATAACACCCAAACCTACCCGCTGCCTCGCTCAAGTTGGCAGGGCTCGCTCAGGCGAGGGGGCCTTCTCGCTCAGGCGAAACCCCTCTCGCCTAGGCGAGATCGCGAAAGGGAAGAAGCGGACTCTGCGAGGTCTTGCTCAGGCGAGTCCCTTCTCGCCTAGGCGAGACCACTTCTCGCTCAAAAAAATAAAAACCTCTCATCTAAGCGAGAGATCGAGCAGCAGGTCGTGGGCGAGCCTCTGCTAATCTCGCCTTGGCGAGAAAACCAGTGCCTGCCACTGTTCTTTCAAGTGACAACCACCTTTACGCATCCACACAGTTCAACAAGCATTTTCAATCGATTAAATTCACACACAGACCGTTCAATCATCCTATACTCATCAAACAAGTAGAAAAACGACTTAGACAATTGGACCCTAGCTTTCCTTACCTTGAAAAGACGAGCACGAGACCTCGATCTTAAACAGCGATGAACGGCAATACCAGGAGCGACTCAAGGTGTTGGAAAAAGATGGGAGACAGGGGGAAAGGTTTATCCAGCGAAGCAGTAGCAGAACTACGAGCAAGGTTGGAAGGAGACTTACGTAGAGTATGGAAACGGGGTTGAGCGTTGTTCGATCGGGAAAACGTAACCCTAGCAGAGCTCCTTATGACAGCGGAGTGTGACGGCACAGTTCTAGGTCAGTTTCTGAAAATGAGACAAAAGTATATTAGGGCAACACGAATTTGGCATTTATGCTATGGGCCAGCCTCTAGGCCCAACTGTTGTAGGGTAGCCCTTCACTTTAGGGCAGAAAAGGGAACCAGAAATTAATGGGCCTTACACATTAGGCGCATGAATGTCTTAGAAGCATTGGTTAGACCAAAGGGCATGACTAACCATTCATATAGGCCAAATTTTGTTTTGAAAGCAGTTTTCCACTCATCACCTTTTTGAATACGAATTTGGTGATAACCACTTTTGAGTTCTATTTTTGAAAATATTTGTGCTCCATGTAATTCATCCAACATATCATCTAGTCTTGGGATTGGGTGCCTATATTTTATGGTGATGTTGTTGATAGCCCTACAATCACAACAAATGCCACTTTCCATCTTTCTTGGTCACCAACAACACAAGCACAACACAAGGACTTAAACATTTTTAAACCCATCCCTTGTCCTATAGGCGGGTCTATTAGGAAGACTTGCTCCTGGGACAAAATCAATTTGGAGTTCAATCCCTCTAAAAGGTGGGAGACCATTAGGGCCATCCTTTGGAAAAATATCTTGAAATTCATGAAGGAGAGCACGAATGGAAGGAGGTAGATCCTTAAAACAAGGATGTTTAAGACAAGTAAGGATTGCTTGACAAAGTAAGAGGAAGGGAGGTTGCTCATTATTAAGAGTGTGCAAAAGAGTTTTATGAGTTAAAAGAACTTCATGAGCAACATCCTTAGAAGAAGAAACTTCCTCTACCTTTGTCTTGTCCTTAGAATCTTTAGAAGCATTAGAGTTCTTGGAACTCTCTTCCTCTCTCCTAGCTCGCATTTGAACTTGATCACTAGCAACTTGGCTAGGAGTGAGGGGATGCAACACAAAAGTTTTTGAATGATGTTGGAGGGTGATCTCATTGGTGTGGCCATTGTGTAAGGTTTTATGATCAAATTGCCAAGGTCTCCCCAAGAGAATATGGCAAGCTTCCATTGGGATTACATCACATAAAACTTTATCTTTAAATTTCCCAAAGGAGAACTTAACTTTTACTTGATGTTCAACTTTGAGATCCCCATCTTCATTAAGCCAATGAAGTTTGTAAGGATTGGGATGGGGTAACAAAGTCAACTTCAACTTCTCAACCAGTCTTGTGCTACAACAATTGCAACAAGACCCACTATCAATGATCGAAGAACAAATGTTTTTCAAAACCTCACATCTTGTGTGGAAAATATTTTCTCTTTGATCATTGAGAGGAATGCTAGGTTTGTTATTGAGAAGCCTCCTAATCATCAAAAGTTTCCCTTCATTTGGATATGAATGTTCCTGTGAATCACTAGAATGAGAAGTGTCAGAGTCACTTGAAGATGACTCCTCTTGGCTAGTTTAGAGGTCTTTGCCCTTAAGCACAATGGTGCGTTTGGTATGGCATTGAGCGACCACATGACCTCTACCTAGACACTTGAAACATTTGATGTCACTACCTCTTTTGTTGGTGGAGGATTCACGCTTGTCACTTACCTTTGTAAGGCTCTTATGAGTGGACTCTTTTTCTTTTGAAAAATCTTTCTTTTGAAAATCACTTTTAGAAAAAGAGGGAGAATCCTTGCGAGAAGGATGTCTCAAAAGTTGTTGCTCCACCTTGATGCTCATTTGAACAAGATCATCAAAATTGCAGTAGTGGAGCAACTCAACTTTATCTCTTATGTTGTAATTGAGTCCACTTAAGAACCTAGCAATGGTAAGTTCCTCTTCTTCTTCAATTTCGACTCTCATGATGTAGAGCTCCATCTTTTGTCTATACTCTTCTATAGACATAGATCTTTGTTGGAGCCTTTGGAGCTTGTCCAAGAGCTCTCTTTTGTAGTAGGAGGGAGCATGGCGGGCATGAAGGACTTCCTTAAGATCATTCCAATACTCAATATCATGTAGCCCTTTTCTCCTTCTTTGGAGAACTAAAGAAGTCCACCAATTAAGAGCATGCCCTTGAAAGCTAAGAGTAGATAGAGACACACGCCTCTCTTCCTCCACAACATGACTCTCAAACAATTGTTCTACTTTTGAAACCCAATCAAGAAAAACCTCAACATTATACTTTCCATAGAAAGGAAGCAAATCAATTTTGACTTCCTTTTGGTGAGGAGGTATGCGCCTTTGCCTTCTTACACGAGGTGATTGTCTAAGGTTGATGCGCTCATCTTCCTCCTCTTCAAAATCATACTCATGCCTTGAAGGGGCACGAGAAGGCCTAGGAGAGGCATGGGTATTATGCTTGGGAGGGGTAAGTTGATTGGCAATTAATTGAAGATTGGCTTGCATGGAAGCCATTTGAATTTTAAGGTCCCTAACCTATTGAGAGAGATTATTTAGGACTCTAGGATCAACCTCAACCTCCTCATCACCACTTGTGTGGAGGTTGTTTTCATCAACATGTTGTTGATGAAAGAAGAAACCAAGCACAAGTAGACCTCCAGGTTAGGCGAGGTAAGTCTAAAAGACTTCTTAAGTACCAAGGCCAATCCTTGCCAAGATGTACCTGCAAAAGGTTTCAAAGATGACACAATTGTTTAACGCTAAGTAAATAAAATCACTTGAGACACTAAGCACAAACAAACACAAACAAGACTCAAAGAAAAGAAAAGACTAAAACTAAAAACGGACCCCTAAATGGCAAAAATTTTCGAGACTTTGGTCTCACAAATTTAAATCACTAAGCGTCTAACTATGCGGCCTAAAAGCGTCTAACTACTAAAATGTTGCACTATAATATGAAAAATGTTCTACTTAGGAGATGGGATTGAACACCTTTGGTTCCCCAAGACACCTAAGTAGGCTATGGATACAAATGAGAATTTCAAAGCATTTTTTGTTCACTAATTTGGTACTCAAAATGAAGCAACCTCAAGCCACTTATGATGAAGGCATGACCACCTCTTTAGAAGCTCCATCAAGAAGGATCACTAGAAGCATGTCTAGAGGGGAGTCTTCTATTCCATCACCTTTATCTTTGTTTTGCATTACTTTAGTTTGAATTCCCTAAGTTGGTTTCTAGTTGATTTATT
>Ga0214544_1009158_pt1 | contig 15759 bp, 10 predicted proteins | sample CNSS3metaG_FD_160074 | JGI IMG/M metagenome (GOLD analysis project Ga0214544, IMG submission 160074) | Root nodule microbial communities from cowpea collected in UCLA plant growth center, Los Angeles, California, USA - CNSS3 | ecosystem: Host-associated > Plants > Roots > Nodule | place: USA...
ATATATATATATATATATAAATATATATATATATATATAATTCCAAAATTTGAATACCTTTGTTATGTACCTAATTACGAAGAGAAACATTACAAAATAATTCATCACAAAACTATTTTCAGACTGACATAGCGATGAAAACAAAAGGAACAGCGTTTTACCAAATAAGGACAAAAAAAGAAAGGAATAGTAATGAACCACTGTTGTTCACTTTTTTCTTTTCACCGTAGTACAAATTATACCAACTATCTGGACAAAAGAACCAAACAACTTCCTCAACCTGCACGTTAAAACCTATTAGATCATCTCAAAAGACAAACATTTCACTTGCTTATTAACCAAATTTCTAATACTTTACCAAAGGATAATCATATGAATATATGACGTTTATAATATTGTATTTTCATTATTATTTTGTCTATAATTTAAATGTTTAATTAGTAATTTAATCTTCTAATATATTGGTTTAGTTTATTAGTAAAAGGAAAGTTACCGATCTCCATTCACATCAAGGTATTGTCTAATCTGGAAAACGGTGCCTAGTGACAAAATTGTTGTGATAAAAGCACTAACCATCTTAATGGTTTTTTTTTTTGTTAAAATACTCCTTTGCTCCATGTTTTTGTTAAAAAATCTCAAATAGGTTCTAAGATTTTTTTTAGTCTCAATTAGGTTCATATTGAGATTTTTTTTAAATAAAAGGACTGAAATGTAATAAAAATAACAAATATATAGACCAAATTGAGATTCAGACAATGATTTGACACGTGTCACCTTATTAACTCGATACGTGACACAATACTGACGTGACAAGTGACATGAATAATTTTAAAAAAAAAATTAAAAAAAATTTTAAAAAAAAATTAAAAAATTTTAAAAAATTCAAAAAAATGTGGAACTGACACGTGACACATCTTTAACATCGTTAACTCTATACTAACGGAATGAGCCTAATTGTTACACATTTTAAAAAATATGAACCTAATTGAGACTAAAAAAAAATTTTAGGACTTATTTGAGATTTTTCAACAAAAACATAGACTAAGAGAGTATTTTAACCATTTTTTTTTCAGAGTCTACAAATAAAGTTGAGTCCTTCCATCATAATCATTGGGCTATTACTTCCTACACCTTACAAAATTTCTCCCAGCACCCTTATTTTCCAAAAATAATAAAATATTTCTGATTTTTTGTTTTGTTTGGAAAGCAATCACCCTCTCCTATTACGAAAAAGAAATTTCGGAAGTCTTTTTGTGGTGTGGAGGAAGAAATTTGATAGGGGTAAAAAGCAACAGCGTAATCATTGTTCTTCATGAAGTCCATGAAGCTGAATGGCAACGGTGCAGTTTTAATTGGGCCCAGAGAACACAACATAAGGAGTTCCTGAACGAAAGGTACAACAACTTTCTGTACAGCCATAATTGCAACACATACCCCATTAATTTTTATATTCCGAAATTCAAAATAAAAAATACATTCTGTACTGTACCATCTAGAGTAAAATTTATATTTGGATTGCAGAATCCAGAATACAAAAGTTAACGGAGATGTATGAAGAAATTATATAGGTGCAAGAAGAAGTTGTCAATGAAATTTTTTAAAGATAACATTGGACAGTGAAGACACACAAATGCGGGTAATTTCTTTCTGCAATCCCATACTTTCCACCTCCTCCAATGGCAGTGGTTCAAAGACGGAACTGCCTCCTACCATCACCCCCTTTGTCATAGTCGTCTGTGTCTTCTTCTTTACCACTATCCTTTCTATGTGTTATATAATGGATCAATTTAAGGAACAAAATGTTCTAAATTATTCTTTTTTTCATAAAAAAAAAATTAATTGTATAATTTGGAAGAAATTTGCTAATCTAACAAGTTAAAAAAAATGACTTTTGGATTATGCAATTTGAAAAATGCTTTTAGATTACTCGATTTAAAAGTTTTTCATATAAGAAAATAATTTCTAAATTGTGCCATCTAAAAATTTTATTTCATGAAAAAAAAATCCAAAAGTCAAAAAAGCTTGTATATTAGATAATTTGGAACAAAAAAAAGTGACTTTTATATTATGCAGTTAAGAATTTTTTTCATGAAAAAAAAAAGTTGAGAATTGTATAATCTGAAATTTTATTTTTATATAAAATATATGATTTCCAGATTCCACAGTCTGTGAGTTAACTTCCAAGGATAAAGTGAGAATTTTAGTATTCGTAGGACGTAAAAAGAAAATATGGTACTGTATAAGGAAATTCCTGATGAGTGGTTTGAACAACAACTAAAGAAGCCCAAATCATTAATTCTCATAGACAAAAAAAAAAATAGTAACTATTTTGGGTTTGCTGAAGGTAGTCCATCGAACAAAGCAGTTAAAATAAATAAAAAGATAGGAGGACAATGTCGAAAGAAGAAACTGGAAATAATTAGAATTTAAAATAATTAAAAACTAAAAATAACAATAGGTTTATATTAAAACGGAACAAGAAATGGAAAAGTGCTTTGATTCTCAAGTAACAATTAAAATTTCTTTATACTCGGCTGTTGTATAAATAAATATATCACAATAGTAAAATAATTGAAAGTGAATTATACACCAAGTAAAAATTGAAGAGAACAAAACATTTCAAAAAATCGAAGTATAAAGAAGATTGCAAAATTTGAAATGAATGAATATTCTCGTCGTGTGTTTACATTTTCCATGTGATAATAAAAAATATGTTATATATTTATATATATTATGTCACAATACATTTCATACTAATTGGTTACTAATTATAAGGAAAAAACAAAATATTTCTAATTAAATAAACATAAGTAAATGATTGCTACTTCACCACACATGATTAATCATCAAGTCATTAGAAGTTTTTCTTAGATGACATTTACGATTATTAGCGGATGACATTTGCAATCATTAAACAGCTTATCTTTTAAAAATATTAGCATACCAATTTTTAAAAATTTCACATTGGACTATTACAAGAGAATCGTTAACTACTAACAAACAAAAATTTGATGATAATAACAAGAATTCCTTCTAAACTCAAATTTACCTATAGATTATCGATAGTCATAAATTTGTGAATAAAATATATAGATGAATTTTCAAATTTATTATTGGTAATTTACTAACGATCACGTTGGCTCTTTTTCTTCTTTTTTTTCCCTTTTTCTTCTTCCTCTCCTTTTCCTCTTTCGTATCCTCTTCTTCCAAAATCATCATCGTTGTCATCACTTCCAACTCCTTCTCCTCCTTCTCCTTCTTCTTCTCCTCCATCTCTCATCGTTGTTGTTATGGCCCCACCATAGCCACTCACTTTGGCTTATCATCTCCCTCTTCTCCTTTTTCCTCCTCCTTCTCTTTTTCTCTTTTTATTCTCACCCATCTCCACTTAACTTATAAAAGAATTTTATCAAACTTGGCAAAAAATTTAGCACTCTTTTACAAACAAAATTTGTCAACTTAAAAATTTGTCAATAATAAGAATAATAAATTAATGACATATTTTACCAACAAATTTTAAAACATACAATTATCTACGAATTTTACACAAACTGGTCAAAACCTAAAATGAAAATTTTGGCTCTATTTTAGTAACGAGATTTATCGGTGGACAAATTTGTCGCTAATAAAAATTATAAATTATCAATAGAATTTTTCTATGGATATATTATTGACAAAAATATTCGTTGGTAATATAAATTCTAATTTGTTGATAAATATTAACTATGTAATCATTAACAAAATATTTTTTTCAGTTATTGAAATTCTAAATTTGTGAGTAAAAACCTGCTTAATTTAATAATGCATGCTTATTTTTTGTTTAAATAGCGTAGATTTAAGTAATCTCTCTTAATAATGATTTTATTCTTGCCCATCATGACACACTTCCCCCCTTTTCTTTTTCCCAAAATTAATATTTTGAAATTAAAAAACAAAATAATACTTTTAAAATTATTTTAATTCTCTTAAACCAAAACTTTACTTTATCCCAATTTAATCTTTTCAATAATTCACTATCGCAACTCACAAACCACATTGGACCTCACTATTATCTCATCTCCAAATAGCCTAAGGGAATAAAAAGAAAACAATGGGTTTCAAAGGAGAAGAAAGGAAAAGTGTAGGGCTCTTGGTCACTTTACTTTACCTCCGTTAAATCTCCTCTTTCCAATAAGACACTACCACAACTCACCATAATCACACCTCTAAATTGTCATACAAAAAAGAAAACAACTCATTTTATAATGTGTACATGTAACATAGGTTTAAAACCTCCTCAATATAACCTCTACAGTAAATTATAGGTACCATAGGATTTAAAAACCTCTACTAATTGTTTGCGACGAATCTAACTGCATAGGTTTTTAAAACTTCCATAGTTTAATGAGTGGTGATCAAAATCCTCCACTAAACCAAAGTAAAACCTCCACTATTTAGTTTGTGTTTTGTAGTGTATTCTTATCATGTCTTCTTGAGGAACTTTCACAAATTTCTTCATTTGAAGATATCATATCTATTCGTTACAAATGAATTTTTTCATGAGGAACTTGTTCAGCTTCATCCATAACGTAATTCAATCATTCTCTTTTGCAACCTCTTAAAGGATCAAAACAATGATAGAAATATCATCAATCGGGGTATTTTCCTTAATTTGTTGCTCGAGATCATGATTCTCTATATGCAGTATACTTAGGGATGATAACGGATTGGGTTGGATACAGATAGTAAAACAAAGACTACCTGTAACCCCCCGTTTACCCGCCAGATATCCGTTTAAATAATATCTATGGATTTTCTTAAAATCCGCGGATACCTATGGATACCTACACAACCGCGAATATTTAAAAAAGGTATATATTATATAATTTTTTAAAATAAAAATTAAATAAAATTAAAAAAATATAAAATATAATATAAAATTAAATTTTAATTTTAATTTTAATTAAATTTAACCTAATAAATTATAAATTATTTATTTTTATTAAATTTAACCTAATAAATTATATATTTTATTTTATTTTTATTAAATTTAACCTAATAAATTATAAATTAAAATTTATTTTTATTAAATTAAACTTAATAAAATATAAATTAAATTTTAATTTTAATTTTTGGTGGGTAACAAATACCCACAATTTACCTACAAGGTACGTATAGTATGGTACCTGCACCCGTCCCGTTTATAAAGGTGTACTAAAATGTTATCCGTTATCCGCGGGTACTAACTATCATCCACGATTTTATCCACAGATATCTTCGGACCCAATTAGTTTTGTCATCTCTATATATACTCTTGATAAATGGTTTTATAATACATTTAAAAATAAAATAAACCTTTCCCTATTTAACTAAAAACTATTACAATAATTATAACTTATTTTAGTCTTAAACACTTTTTAAATTTTAAACACACACACATATAACATATACTTATGTTTAGTATTTTTTTTTTTTACAATAATACAGAATAGAATTTGTTACGTCAATAATATTCAGCTTAACGTACCAATGTACAAAGGAAAAGAAAGAACAAAACAATTTTATTCAAGATTATTAATTTAATACTGAAAAATTAAATTTACACTATTGAAAGGTATTAATTTATTGGTTGTTTTTTTGTAAGATATTACATTTTTTTAATTATTTGTAAGAAGTATATGTGTATTTTTTGCTCTCCACATTACATTTTTAACAAGTTAGTAAGTTAAGAAATATATGTTTGTAAAAGTTTTTAAATATTATTTTGGAGTTGATATGCCTGTCACATATCTTTAGGAAGCTACATAAACACACCAAAAGAATTAAGCAGCAAAATTAAAAAAAATTAAATCATAAATATATTTCATAAGATATCTAAAAATGCACTACCCCTATTGTATTTCGTGATTTAAATGTGTGGTTAACCTTACTTTCATAAAGTTCATTTTATAAATAGATATACAGATGAGTAACGCGACTCTATAGATAGAAGTAATGACCCGTTAAACTACATAACCAAAATTAAGGGCATCAAGAAACACAACACGATGCATAATTCACTCAAAGAAAGGTGAAAAATGGATTGGTTTTCAAAGATTTACACAGTCGTGATCTCTTTGGTTGGTTTCATAATCTGTCATGGCTTTGCTCTCTCAATCAGTTTATATGACAGGGAATGCGTATCTGAACATGTTCTACACGATGGTGACACTGTTTCTGGGAATTTCGTAGTCATTGACTACGATATTTTTTGGAGCTCAGATCATCCAGGAATCGATTTCAGTGTAAGCTAAGCCACATGCTTCCCTATTTCATAGTTTCAACAATGTGCGATCCAATTAAGTGCCTCTGAATCCATTTGTTGAATCATGTCTCTTGAAGACGTGTATTTGCTGATGCATATTCTCTCAAAATGCATCACAATATGCAGGTTACATCTCCGGCAGGGAGTGTGGTGTACTCTTTGAAGGGAACATCAGGGGACAAATTTCAATTCAAAGCCGCAATACATGGAATATATAAGTTTTGCTTTCAAAACCCCGCTTCAACGCCAGAAACAGTGTCTTTCTACATTCACGTTGGTCACATCCCAAATGAACATGACTTAGCCAAAGATGGTAAGTACCAACAAGTTTCTACACTCATGTGAAGATTATTAGCATGCATGGCTATTATCTATATTTGTGATTCAATTTGTTTACTCAGTTTTGGTTTTCTTGGGTTCAGAACATTTGGATCCCATTAATGTGAAGATTGCTGAGTTGCGAGAAGCACTGGAATCTATTATAATAGAGCAGAAGTACTTGAAAGCACGTGATACTAGACATCGACACAGTGAGTTAATCTTGGATTATGATTTTTTTTTTGTATTAATTTGATGATTATAATTTATTGGACTAATTTGCTGCATTAATTTTGTAATTGCAGCAAATGAAAGCACTAGAAAACGTGTGGTTTTCTACACAATCTTGGAGTATGTTTTGTTCGCTGCAACCAGTTTATTACAAGTTGTATACATTCGACGTCTCTTCAGCAAATCATTTGCTTACAACCGAGTATAGGTTTATATATAATGAATCATAATAGAACACTGAATATTTTTTTCATTCTTTTTCAAGTATCTTGTAACTCTTCTATAATGTATAATTGATTGTTCATTTAAGAATTGACGCAGTAACATCGTAATGTTATTATCAAGTTATCTACATTTTTCCTACTTGTGAAATAGAATAGTTTATTTTTTCATAATTCAAATTAATTTACATACATCCTTTGTATAATACTCTTATTATGTTAACTTCATACCAATTTTTTTCATAAACTACACTTTTACTTGCGTTATTTGATAGAAGTTTAGCAAATACACACAGGTACACTCAATTTAAGGTTGAAAGTATCCATGATGTTAAAGTGTATATTATATGTTGTGTGACCCGTAAAATATATTCCTGATATAATTATGGCTACCGTCATAATAACACATTCCAGTAAAAATATAATGAAGGTTTCATTAAGAAAATATCATTTATTAATTTACATTACAATTTTGGCCTATCTAATCTCAATAATTAAGAAAACCAAAGGGCATAAAAATATTCATAACATCTTTTAAATTTTGTTAAAATCCTGGTAAAGGTTGTAAACATGATGGATTTGTCACAACCTATTATTAAAATCTTAGTGGTTGTTCTGAGAATTAGATTACTCATTATTACCAGACTATCGATGCAACGTGCTTCTGCGGTATTACTGGAAATGTGCTTGTGGGATTAAAGATGGTTGGAATCTTTCTGTAAGAAGAAATAAAAAAATAAAAAAATAATTATATAATTTAATATTTTATATCCCGTGATGATGTGTGAGAATTTATAAGTTAATAATTTATTGAAAGTTGATAAAATGAGTATTAAAAAGAAAAGATGTCCTAAAATTAATTGGATTGTCCATATGTTACAGGGCTAGGAGGCAGGCTACACTAACAACTTAGCCTGAATCAGACATTACAGAACTTAGCTGTCACAAAAAATCACTAACCTTTACAACGCATGCAAAGCCTCACTCAGAATCATCAGAGGAATACACTCTAACCAATTACCGATAAATATTCAATCATCCATATCTTGTTACATCAATGCATCTTTTCTCCTCTTCAAACATAATCTCTCCAAATATTATATGTAATACAGACAATACTACTTTTTCATCTCTTTTTTATATACCCCATGTCTGTATAATTTTATTTTTCCTGTCATAAATAATCATTTTGTTTTGTAAAACAAGTTTATATTTCACTTGATTATCTTAGATCAACGGCAGGATAATTTTGTAAATCAGTAATAACTTTTTTTTAGTAATTGTTCACCATGAATTAAATTTGTGATTTTAGTTTTGATATCAATTATTAAATCGAATGTTTATTATTGAATAAAAATTATAGTTATTAGTCAGAATGCGACTCTTTTTAATTAAAACTATAATAGTTTAAGTACCATATTCGATTATGATGTGATCTATAATTTTATAATATATGCATTTACATCACTTAGGAAAACTAGAAGAGTTATTGTACAACTGAATTATATCTGAACTTTTATGCACTCCAAAAATCATGTACAATACCGTTCTTTTTAGTGAATGTGAAAGAAAAAAAATGCATGAATGAAAACATAATTAACTATATATTTATGTAGAATATGAAGAATGCATGAATGAAAACATAATTAATTATATATTTTTAGTGAGAAAAATAATTTTAACTGTGTCAAAATTTAGAAATAAAATTAAAAATTATTTTTTTCTTATATTTTGATTATTAAATTTGAAAAAAAAATATAGTCATTTTAACTTAATAATAATTTTTTTAAATATTAAATAGTGTTATTAACATCGAAATTGTTGATCTTAAGTTAATAATAATTTTTTTTTAAATATTAAATAGTGTTATTAACATCGAAATTGTTGATCTTGTTTAATACTTAAACATCAGTTATAAAAACATTAAAAAAAATTAAAATTGTTGAATTAAAAGAATTACTTATTTGATTCTAGAGACTAAAATTTATGAAAATGAAAAATTCTAATTTATCGTACAAATTTAAAAATGTTTTTACAATGATGGTAGTATGTTAAGTGATTTTTAAAGAAAGGAAGGTGGTTGACCCGTGGAAGGGTAGAAAAGGAAAAGGGAAAGGAAAAGAAAGTGCGTTTGTTGTGTGTGTTGGTGTTGTTTCTCGATGGCTGGGAACTGGGAAGTAACATTGAATTGACAAGTGAGGATTGTGCAATGCAATGAACACACCACACAGAGAAAGAGAGAGAAAAGAAATACAAACATACGCATGGAAATTGTAAAGAAGCCCCCCTTCTTTTTCTTTTGCTCCCAAACCCAATAATTGTAGGCCCTGTCACTTTTTGTCCCTCTTGCTCTTCTCTTCTCTCTCTCTTCTTCTCTTCTCTTCACCACACACTCTCAAAATCTTCAACTTTCAAATTCATTTTACTCAACCCTTTTATTATCACTATTTTTTTAATTATAAATAAAATGTGAATATTTACACTAACGGTTTCAAACCCATCCAAAACTTTCACTGCTGCACTTTCTCATAGCCAGATTTTACAGGATCTATATAAAATTTATTTCTTATCAATCTTTGTAAAACCTTAAAAAAAACAACTCGAGGTGATTTTAATATTTATTTGAAAGTAATATTTATACCACTCCTTATTACTTATAAGTTGAATTTGATTCATTTGTATATAATTTATCTTTTGGAAGAAAAAAAAAAAAGGTTATATGACATGGATACATAAATTGAAAGTGTGAAGGTAGAGAAAGGATCCTCTGGCATTTTGGCCCTAGGTAGCTAGTCTCTCATCTCTGACCCTATATAGCTAGCTAAGACAACTCTTCATCAATCATCATGCGTCTGCTCCTTCTTCCTTTTTAGCCTTCTTAGCTGTGTGCCTTTGAATTCCCTCTTCCTTGACTCTACTGTGCATGTATGAACCTTCCTTTAATTCACTGTTACACAAGGTGGGATATGTCTTTATGATACTTATTAACCCTCTTCTCTTTTCATCTCTACTCCCCCTCACTCTATATATTCTACTCTTCTTTTCCTTTCTCTCTTCACCCTCTCTAAATGGTATCCACATACCACGCACCTTCTTCCCTTTTCTTTCTACATCTAAATCTTAGGTTTCCCAACCCCTCTCTTCCCTCCTACCCTATATATTTTCTTATCAACTTATAGGTTGTGTTTCGACTTAACTTCTTCTCATTCATCCCATTTTTTCTTGTGTCCACTTGCTTTTCTATGTGCAAGTGTGTGATCGCTCCTTTTAGGTGCTGGTCTATATATCTTTTTGTGGTTCCAGAAGAGTCTTGTGATGTTTCTTTTCTTCTTTTAAGTGTTCCTCACATATGCACCCGCAGAGAGAGGAATTTGAAGTTCTCAAAGGAAAAAGTGAAGCTGCCAGCATGATCTAGCTTTGGTTAGAGAGCAGACGAGTGCTAACCCTGACTAGGTCATGCTGTGACAGCCTCACTCCTTCCTGTTTGGGGACCCAGTAGATTCTTCAACAACATCTGAAAGACACACAAGGATTAAAAGCAAAAGGTGAGTGAGTAGATAGATAGAGAGTCACCATGAGAAAATCACTGTTAGCATCGTATATTCCTTTTTCTTTTTTTTTCTGAGTTTCTGGTCTGGCAGGCGTGCGTTATTAAATTTTCCCTTTTTCTTGCTTTGTCTTTTCCTTTTTTTTTTTTTTTTTTTTTTTTTTTTTTTTTTTTTTTTTTCTCTCTTGCTATTACTTCTTTCACGCAACTGTTTCACTGTGTCTTGTGGACCTAACTTTTAATTTCAAGGCCGCAGATTGCTCCTTATCTTTACTTAATTAGGGTTCCTACAACCCAAGGATCCATATTGCTTGTGTCATTTAAGTCTCCATTTCATTGATTGGGAATTTCTTTACATTGCCTTGAATTTCAAAACCCTAGTTACTGGTTACTTTGATCTTAAGGTTGGTCTCTATGAGTGCTATCTGGTGCTGTAGAGTCATAGTTTATGCAGCATATGTATATATATATAAGTCGTGTACTTGTTGTATGCTTTGTTGGTTTAAGTTCTCATTCATTTAACTGCATAAAATGCTGAAATATATATTCTCTAAGGCGCGCTTCAGTCCCAAAACAGTGATGCTGATCCAGATGAACACTCTTTTTCTCAGGTTTGATTCTGTATTTGAATCCAACCATTGTTTTACCTCAGCTACTTATATTTGACTAATGTTAACTAGAATTTTTTAAAGCAGGTTCTGAGGATTCTGGTTACTACATATGCTTTGTTTTTATAAGGTGGGGTTTTACATTTGTTATCTTTAACTGCTACCTATATCTATGTAAAACAAATAGTGTTTCAAATCTGGTTAAGGTTAATTCTTGCGTTGAGACGCTAATCCAGACTCTCTATGAGAAATCGTATACTGAAGACATTGGTCTGTTGGCGCAATGAGAAGTATGAATGTATTTTTTGTGTGTATGCTATAAACTATAGAAGTATCAGAGGAAGTACTTGAGTCTGTCATGTATTATTTTCGTCATTTTTGTCACATTGGTCTGAATCAGAGTAGATTTGAAAGAGGAATAAGTTTATTCATTTCTAATGTAGTACTTTTATATCATCCTCTTATTATCGGAAATCGTGATTTTTTAATATCTCAAATTGGATAATACTCGTTCCAGAAGAACCCATCTGCGCTTTTTGTTGCTTCTGTTCATAGTATTCATTAGATATGAATTTAGGTGGTCTTTATAAGCAAATGATCTATATATAAGAATACTTATTGAATGGAAGCTTTATATCATAACTACGTCTCTTGAATATTTCAACATAAATTATATTCTTAATTTTGAGAAAGTTTATTCAATGTTTAATCTTTTCTTCTAGTATATCGCTGGTTCTAAGTGATTGTACTCTAACCATTGTTCTTTTAATAGGTACATGCTGTGATATGGTGTCCAATATGAACTAATTTGTTAAACAACCATTCGTTTTCTGACCAAACTAATTTGAAAATGAATTAAGTGATCAGAAATTTTGTATTCGTTTGGCTTCGTTGAAAAAAAGGTATTTGGTGACCTTTCGTCCTCCGGGCATGGATGATATAGTTGGAAGGTGTTTAGAGGATGGAAAAGAATAAACATGATCCCTTTTGAGATAGAAAAAATTAGAAGATGTTCTAAATGTTGTTGAAGTTTAAGCAAGATCTATATTTACGATAGTTTTTGGGTGACGAGTTAAGCCTATAGGACAACTGGGGAAGCTGTTTTCAGTAAAATACGATGAGTTGGGAAGATATTGGGTTGACGGTGGTGGTGGTGGGATTTTACAACATGACGACACGGTGTTGCTGACAAGGTATTTTCTAGGGCACGATGGAATAATGTGAATTTTCAGAGTTAAGGTGGTAAGTTGAGTCACGTGAACATTTAGGATTGATGAGAATGGGTGGCCTATAACTTTTTGTCTTATTCTTCTATTTCTTGTCATATTTGTCTAGGCACACCTTGTTCACTCAGTCAACATCCTTTCTACAACCAAAATCTTTTGTTTATCCAAAAGAAAAAAAAAAAAGAGGTTTGAAATGTATTGCAGTAATTTTGATGGTAGTACGTAGAACGTGCAGGGAAGTGCAGGGAACTGATGGAAGGCGTAGGGAACATGAACACGATGACAAGTTTGTGATTAAAAAGCTCCATCAAATTGCACCCTCCATGCAAACTTTATGATGAGTTAAAGTTGTTTGACAAGTCTCAGATAAATATAGGTTAGGATTTTCTATTTATCCTGCATCACGATTGTGGATCCTATGTAATCGATGTCAAATTTTTACAATAATAAGTTTAATTGTCAATTGTGATGTGGTTTATGTAAAACTATTTTAGATTAATAAATAAATTATATTTTGCTATTTTATTACATGAAACCGTATTCCTAATATACATGTTTTCCGTTTTAGTTTGTACAGTATATAATTTATTTATAATATTTTTTAAGACATATTATTTAAGATGAACAAAAGAAAATATAAAAAGAGAAAGAAAAGCCCGTTGAGAAAAAGTTGTGTTTTCCACTCCCTCTGGACCTGACCTGCCAAAGAAATGGAACCAAAAATGAACAATGCATGATGTCCAAATCACAACAAAACTTTATCAAAATGAATACACCTTAACATGTTTCGTATCCCAAACAGGCTCATACGTTCTCCCTTTGTTAAAAGTTGTTCCACCCCGTTTGTTTGGGAGATTAGACATGACTTCCAATGCCTATTTTTGAAATTTTTGATGTGCCATGGATACCAAATACAATGTTATAGATCGCGTCAAGAGGAAGTGATTATTTGTTTAATATAAATTTCCTTTTCTCCCCAAACGCTGATTTGTGGCAAGGAAAAGTTTTTCCCTTCTCCAATTAAAACACTTTTGAGTCAAAATAAAACTTTAAAACACAAATTGGTTTGTTTTTCTTTCTGATAGAACAATGAACACTTGTTTAACAATGGAAGTGAAAATGAATCTCAAGAGCAATTTAGTGCAATGAATGATGGGTAAGAGAGAAAAAGTACTCACATGACTTCTTTTTTTTGGTTTTTTTTTTCCTCTTTCCAACATGGCTCTCTGTGTTATGTTGAGATACTACATTTCTTTTGTGTTTGATTTGTATGAAGGCATTGAAATGGTCCCCTATGAAGTGAGTGGTTGGCACACTTTAACTTTGGTTGATGTAAACTGTAAGAGAAGATGACTTAGAACTACTCAAAGACTTTGATGGATGGGTGGAGCATGATAATATTTCAAATTCTCCTACTTTGGACCACCGCCACCTGTCCTACTTATGATAACAACATTATATTATTTTATTTTCTTAAGGACAACCATTCATTCATTTATTATTAATATCATTGCCTTTTCGGGTTCCTCAACTACCAATTCTAATTCAATACAAAACCCTTACTATTATTCTATCTCCATTCACTCATATCCTTATTCACCTCTAAACTTATCATCTATGTATTTATTACAACTCTTTCACATATTTATTTTTTAAAAAATTTCAAAAAACTGAGAAAACAAATATATTTAAGGTTTAATTAGTCGGATGGTATCCACTTTCGTTTAGATGTGACAGTTTAGTACCCGCTTATAAAAATGTGTCAATCTAGTCTCAACTTTTGAAAAAGTGATTAGATCCCTTTTAGAGAAAAATTACTAAAGCCGTTAACTTAATTCATGACTTTTACCACTAAATTTTGATATAAATATCAATACTTAATTTTGTAAGTCATTTTAAATATCAATACCGTTAACGGTGTTAATAATTTTTAGATGAAAATGACCTAATTGACGTATCTTTTCCAAAAATTGGGACTCAACTGATACATTTTTAAAAGTGGGTACCAAACTGACACATCTAAATGGAAGTGGCTACCATAGGACTAATTAAACCTATATTTAAATCGTCTTTAGTCTCAATTTTTAATAGATGTGGATTATTAATTAGGTCTTTCAAAACAAAAACAAAATTCGAATAATCAATCTTAATTGTAAGTGTTGAAACTAATCTACATGAACTAAATTTTTCTATGATTTACACGAGAAAATATCAGATCATGTAACAGCTTCACCTGTTTATGGTGTTGTAAAAAAAGGAAAAAAAAAAAAAGTGTGGTGATATAAAGTTTTTACTGTCCATGTTGAGTATTCCTTGAAAATAAGAAAAAAAAAATCTGCTTCTGGATTCGGATTTATTCAAATCCTACTTGTATAATGTTAATTTATTGGTATTTAAACTCTCCAATTTTGAATTTGCCTTTTTGTTTTGTTTAACATTTTTGTGTGTGAAATTATATATGGTGGAGAATCTTGAGCGCATAATATAATATATATGAGTGTTAGGGTTTTGAGTGACAAGATCTCCCGCGTTCACGTACCGTTGGAGCTTTTGAGAAATTAAATCTTGAACCCATATATTAATTCAACATTATTTATGTGAATGCATGCATACAAAAGTAGGGTTGGGTTCACGATTTGTTGTCATAAGTTTAGACAAAAATATTATACAATTATCTTTGTGAGAGATGGCTCTACTACTTTTTCATGACATTTCATATATAAAATACCATGTTTTTGCCCACTTCTCAATTTCTGAAAGTTCAATTACATGGTTGATGATGAAGAAATATCATTGACGTATTATGAACAAATTTTGAATCAGTTTGGTTTGCTTCTCATATATATATATATATATATATATATATATATATATATATAATTGGTCTTTTAATTTTGAAAGGCAGCATAGATGGTCTTGAACAAACTCAAATAAATAAGAAAACATAAATAAATGTAAAGTATCATTTGGGACAACACTCGAGAAAATAAGAAGATAAAAAGAACCAAAAAAAGAGCAACTCAAGACACAAACAGATTGTGATTTGATGAAGATAGATTTTTGGATGGAATGTCATTTTTATCTTTTGTAATATCATGCATGTTCTTTAAACAGCTTCTCTATACTATTTATGCTTCCCTATAATATGTGTGGAAATAAAATTGTATCAAAATTTATAACAGAGATCAAATTCAATTTCATATCATAGTTAGATATTAAAAACACAGTTAATTCGATATTTTAATATCCATCGATATATATATATATATATATATATATATATATATATATATATATATATATATATATATATATATATATATAT
>Ga0214544_1009161_pt1 | contig 15751 bp, 11 predicted proteins | sample CNSS3metaG_FD_160074 | JGI IMG/M metagenome (GOLD analysis project Ga0214544, IMG submission 160074) | Root nodule microbial communities from cowpea collected in UCLA plant growth center, Los Angeles, California, USA - CNSS3 | ecosystem: Host-associated > Plants > Roots > Nodule | place: USA...
ATCCAAAGAACATTTATGCAACTAAAAAGCTATTTTTAACATGTTTTTGTATCTCATGCTCAATAAACCCAATTATAGGAAATCTCAATTAAATCAATCTTTAAGCACACAAATTCAATTAAATACCTAAAATTAAACATTAAATGAGGGCAAAAATACGAACTCATCAGACTTGAAAATCAAATCCATTCGAAGTGACCATGGGGGTGAGTTTCAAAATGAATCTTTTGAAAAGTTTTGTGAAAATCATGGTATCTCACATAATTTCTCAGCCCCTAGAACGCCACAACAAAATGGTGTGGTTGAGAGAAAAAGTCGATCTTTGGAAGAGTTGTCAAGGACAATGCTCAATGACAACTCTCTCCCAAAATACTTTTGGGCAAATGCTGTAAGTACAGCTTGCCACGTGCTGAACAGGGTGTTAATCATGCCTATTTTGAAACTTACTCCCTATGAGATCTACAAAGGTAGAAAACCTAACATATCTTACTTCAAAGCTTTTGGCTGCAAGTGTTTCATACTAAATAATGGAAAATCAAATCTTGGCAAGTTTGATCCTAAGGCTGATGAAGGCATCTTCTTAGGTTATTCCTCCACTAGTAAAGCCTATCGTGTCTATAACAAAAGAACATTAACCATAGAGGAATCCATTCATGTTGCATTTGATGAGAATATTGATAATCACGCTGCTAATTCCTCTGGTTCAAGAAATAGTGCAGAATTAAATTACACAGGTGCAGATTTGACACAACCTGAGCCTGCAGCAGCAGATTCATCACCTGGAGCAGTTGAGACTTCGACCCCTACAGCAGATTTACCCGCTGACTAGATAGTGCCTAAAGATATGTCTCTTGACAACATCATAGGGGATATTTCTAAAGGTGTTTCCACACGCAGGCAGCTAGGCCAGTTTTGTGTAAATGTAGCCTTTGTCTCCTAGCTTGAGCCAAAATCAGTGAATGATGCTCTCAAGGATGAACACTGGTTTCTAGCAATGCAGGACGAACTGGATCAATTCAAGAGAAATGATGTTTGGGATCTTGTTCCAAGAACTCAATCTCAGCAAATCATAGGCACTAAGTGGGTCTTTCGCAACAAGCTGGATGATTCTGGTGTGATTATCAAGAATAAGGCTAGATTGGTAGCCAAAGGGTACTGTCATGAAGAAGTGATTGATTATGATGAGACCTATGCTCCTGTAGCACGCCTTGAGGCCATCCGAATCCTCCTTGTCATCTCATCCTTACTCAAATTGAAGCTCTTTCAAATGGATGTGAAGAGCGCTTTCCTAAATGGCTTCATTAAGGAAGAAGTCTATGTGGCACAGCCCCCTGGATTCACAGACTATGAGTTTCCAGATCATGTGTATAAGTTGAAAAAGGCTCTCTATGGACTTAAGCAAGCCCCTCGCTCATGGTATGAAAGGCTAAGTGAATTCTTGATTAGAAACAGGTTTCGAAGAGGGCAGGTGGATTCTACTCTCTTCATAAAGAAAGCCAAAAATGATCTACTATTTGTTCAAATCTACGTGGATGACATCATTTTTGGTTCAACAAATCCTCTTCTATGCAAAGAATTCTCAAAAACCATGCAAGATGAGTTTGAAATGTCCATGATGGGGGAGCTGCACTTTTTTCTAGGACTCCAAATTAAGCAAGGAAAGCGTGGACTCTTTATCCATTAATCTAAATACTGCACTAAGCTACTGAAAAATTTTCACATGGAAGCTTGCAAGGAATCATCAACTCCTATGGCTACAAATTGCTATCTAGACATTGATGAAGCAGGGCCTGCAGTGGATCAGACTAAATATCGTGGAATGATCAGATCACTTCTCTATCTCACAGCTAGCCGTCCAGATATTATGCATAGTGTGTGCGTATGCGCCAGATTCCAGTCCTGTCCCAAAGAATCTCACCTAACTGCTGTCAAATGCATCTTTACATACCTTAAGGGCACTAGAAATCTGGGTCTGTGGTATCCTCATGGCTCAAATATCTCCTTAGTAGGGTATAGCGATTCAGATTTTGGTGGTTGCAAAACTGATAGGAAGAGCACTAGTGGAACCTGCCATCTCTTAGGTGCTTCTCTAATTTCTTGGCACTCAAAAAAACAAGCATGTGTTGCTCTGTTCACTACTGAAGCAGAGTATATAGCTGCTGGCAGCTGCTGTGCCCAAACTATTTGGATTAAGAACTAGCTTGAGGATTATGGCATCCACCTCAATCACATTCCGTTAAAATGTGACAACACCAGTGCAATTAACCTTACAAAAAATCCAGTACTGCATTCTAAGACCAAACATATTGAAATCCGCCACCACTTTATCAGAGATCATGTATCCAAGGGAGAGTGCAAGGTCGAGTATATTGCACACAACATCAACTAGCAGACATCTTTACTAAACCTCTGGCCAGAGAGAGGTTTTACACTCTTCGAAATGAATTGGGTATTTGGGATATCACTTGCTCTCATTAATTATGCCTACTTAACTGTTGTTTGTGTGTGTGTGCCATTTTTGTGTTCTGTTATATGTGTATTGCCAGTCACACTCTTCCTTTCTAAAAACAATTAAGTTCAATTTCAAGGTACATGCATACTTCACATATGATTAGCATTCATTTTTTTCTGGTCTCTGCATCTGCTTGTATGCCTGATGTGTTCAAACTGTGTAGCTGCTTGCCTAACCTTGGTCCTAATCCATTATCATGTTCTGTCTGAAGCCTAGTTTATGTTAAGTTCTGCATCACATAGTTGCTACTTAATGTCTCAAAAGGAGACCGTTAATCCATTAGGTAAGTAAATTCCCTGCTCCTAATAGCAGCCTTAATCCTGGTACTTCCTAATCTCTCAAAAACCCTAGGTCCTCCCTTTCCCTTTCCCTTTCCACATCTGCTCCGCCGTTACCTAACACCCTACACCACTCCGCCATGGCATCCTCCTCTTCCTCTCGCAAATGTGTCAAGCGCATGGCCACCAAGCAACGTTCGTTCAACTCACAGGTGACATTTACCCCGATTTGGTTAGGGTTTTCTACGCAAACCTCGCGTGTGAAGACGATCTTCTCACCTCGCGCATCAAAGGGGTAGACATTTTCCTCACCATAGATGTTTGGACCGACATTGCTGGCTTCCGCATCTCCGGCATTCCAGCCCATCGAGGGTTTCCTGGGGCAAACTGCTTGGATATCTACCAGGGTTGCTTGAGGGATCCCAAAGCCAAACGCGACTACAATATATTCCGCGCTGGTGGGATGAAGAAGGATGAGCAGGTACTCGCATTCTTAACTGCTTGGATTCTGGTTCCCCGCAACGGCAACCATGCTCAACTCACAACAGAGGACGTCTTCCTCATCCATGCTTTCAAGTCAAACATTCTTGTAGACTGGTCTGAGGTTGTCTCTGATACAATGCAGAAAGCCATCAAGCTACCCAACTATCCTCTACCCTATGCCGTATTCGTGTGCAAAGTTCTCGAGCACTACAAAGTGGACTTCTCTGGTGAGGCCTCCTACACTCCAAATCACACAAGCCTGATTAGGGCAAATGCCCTTCATCACATCGGAATGTCCTTTAGGGGCAATGCCTGGTGCTTCAAGGATGAACCAGATAATGACCCTGAGGATGCTGCTGACGCCTCCTCTTCTGCCACCAGAACTCAATACGAGCAGGAAATGTTGCGCATGGTCACGGCTCTTTTTGATCAGCATCAAACCTGGACGACAAAACTGGAGTCTATTGAGCACCAACTAACCTTTGTTCAACAACAACTGGCTCAACTCAACACTGGTCGTGCCTCACATACTCCTGAAGTTGTTGTGGACACTGTAGAAGGTAGTGAGAGTGAGCAATTTGAGGATGCCACTGACGAAGAATAGCTTAGCCTTCTACCCACACACACCTACTTTTTGTGTACCAACCTTCACAGCCTCAGTCTGTAGCTCTTGACCTTAGGATCCCAGTAGTCCTAGCGGTGTGTGTGTTTCCTTTTTGCAGTTATCCTAGCACAACTTCCTTAGCCTAGGATTATTTTGGTTGGGACTGTAATGTGTTATATATTCTGCTTACCCTGGCTGTTATGCATAGTTATTATCTTGGTTGTTATGCATTATCTCCTGTTGCATCTCTTACATTGCTGCGCTGTCTAGTTTTTTTTCGCTGTCCTATATTGATATGTCTTTTTACTACTGTCCAAAAAGGGGGAGAATTATTTTGCCACTGCATTGATAGGCTATACTGATAGGGGGAGCATAAAATGAAAGTGATATCTGTTATATGCCTATGCTGTTGTTTGCCTTGTGTGCCTGTACTATGTACTGCTGTTGTTGTTTGCCTAATGTGCTGCAGGCAGGCTTATCACAGTCCATGTTTTGGACATCATAAAAAAGGGGGAGATTGTTGGAAGGGGGAGCTTTTCACCCATGAATGAAGAACAATTTTGATGATGTCTACTGATCTAGGATAAAACATAGCTTGGTCCAGTTAGGATATGCATTAGGCAAATAGCTTCTCTTTATCAAATGTACTTCAGGCCTGCTGTGTAATCCTGCATATGATTAGTTTTTTAACTAATGGATTAGTTGTGAGTATGGCACAAAGTAAGTGAAAATATACTCACGATAATCGATTAGGTAAATTGCTAATCAAATTAGTGACAACAAAAATCTTTGTATAAAAGCTGTTTTTAGAATCTGTTTTGGCTCTGGAGAAATTAGAGAGATTACGCAGTTTTCCACCTAAGACAGAGCCATCTAAGAGTCACAAAGTTTCAGAAGATTCTGGAAGATCACTCAAGTGCAGATCCAAGAAGAATTGATGGTTGATTCTACCATGATGGGTCTTGCTTGATTCAAGGAGCATCTTGTCAAATCTGCACAAAATAGGTGTATTCGTTTCTTGTTTTGTTTTCTGTATTTTTGATTACAGTTGCTTCAGTGTTTGACGTGTAGGCCTAGCAGCAATTGTTTGGATGCATTGCTTCTAGGGGGAGTTCTTGATTGATGAATCAAGTTCTTGGGTTTTGGGCGTTAGAATTACATAGGTGTGCTTGTAATTCTTGGATCCTTTCTGTTTAGTGGAATCCTCCTAAGTGTGTTACTTAGGAGAAGACTGGATGTAGATTTGCCTTGAATCGAACCAATATAAATTGTGTGTCTTGATTCTTTCTTCTCTCTCTTAATCTTTCTTGATTGATTTAAACAGTCCATTAACCCAAAATTGTGAAATTGATTAATTGTGCTTTAAAACCTAAAGATTTCTTCAAGATTCATCTTAAACCAGATAAAAGCCTATTAATCAATTCAGATCCCTGTGTGGTTAAGATAATTAGACAGATCTGTTTCTTACAATCACCCTCAAACCAAGACATAATAGAGATGATTTAAAAATAGGAGAATATCCCTCTTCCTTCCCTTTTCTCTCTGTCAAGGTTGATTGAATGGAGGGGGAGAGGATGAGATCAAGTGGATTATAGTGTGAATTTTGTGCTGTTCACTTTAAGTGGATTAAAGGTGAAAGTGGGTGGATTAAGAGTATAGTTTGTTAAAGTTTGTGAGTGATTTGATGGATGTGATAGATTAAAAATTATATTTAAATCAAAGAAAAACAAGATTACCAAATTGTACTTTATTTTATAAATAATAAAAATTATTATTATATAAGTTTGATTTATGTAGAAAAAATATGAAAATATATAAATAAAAGTAACATATTTTAATAAAAAAGTATTTAAAAGATAATGTAATAAAAAAGGTTATAATTAAAAATTACTTTTTAAACATTATTTTATAACAATTTTCAAATTTTCGTTATTTTTATATTGTTTTCGTAATTATGCTAAAAAATAAATTGCATACATAATTGTAATCTTGATATCACCCTTAAACCATTGCATAACAGACACGATTGGAGAATAGAGGAATTTCCCTCTTCCTTCCCTCTCTCTCCCTCATAGTTGATTGGAGGGAGAGGGATAGGATGAATTCAAGTGGATTAGAGTGTGAAGCTTGTCTTCTTCACTTTAAGGGGATTAAAGGTGAAAGTGAGTGGATTTAAAGTAAAGTTTGTTGAAGTTTACGAGTAATTTGATGGATGTGATAGATTAAAAATTGTATTTAAATCATGAAAAAACAAGATTACGATATTATACTTTATTTTAAAAATAATTATAAATTATCATTATATAAGTTTGATTTATCGTAGAAAAAAATATGAAAATGTATTAATGAAAGTAACATATTTTAATAAAAAAATATTAAAAAGATAATGTAATAAAAAAATTTATAATTAAAAATTACTTTTTAAACCTTATTTTATAACAATTTTCAAATTTTCGTTATTAATTATTTTTGTAAAAATAATTTAAAAAGTCATATTTTTACATCATTTTAATAATTAAGCTGAAAAATAAATTGCGGACATAATTATAATCTTGATATCACCCTCAAACCAAGACATAACAGAGATAATTTCAAAATAAAAGAATCTTCATCTTCCTTCCCCTCTCTCTCCCTCAAGGTTGATTGGATAGAGAAGGAGAGGATGACATCAAGTGGATGACAGTGTGAAGTTTGTGTTGTTCACTTTAAGTGGATTAAAGATGAAAGTGGGTGGATTAAGAGTAAAGTTTGTTAAATGTACCACACCGAGCCAATTTAACCAAATAATAATAATAAATGATCACCATACCTACACGTAAAATCATTCAAGTAACCAGCTTGGGCTGACTTAAGCCTAACCGGCCTGAGCCGGTAACATAAGACGCTAAGAGGAACAATTGAACCCGCCTAGGACAGCATATGAGCAACACAAACCGCCAAAGGGAGTAGTCGGTTTATGCCGACAACCTTAAGACAGTTAGTGAAATCAAAGCCCCCTGATATCCAGTGAGCCCCCAATAGTCGATACTAAGGGCCTAGGCCCACCTATGGCCCAAACCAAGGCCCAGCCCACAGAATGGGCAAACATAATTAATAATCTATAAATACACATGGACCCCACGAATTAAAGGTACGCATTCATTACTCCATTAATCACTTCATTTGACTTTGAGAGCTTTGGCAGACTTAAGCTTCGAAGTCCCTTCTACAGGTAACCCCTCCTAGGTCCAAGCCGATATATACAAAAAGAGGAGAAGCCAACCGAGGAGATAGCGGATATGGGTAAGGTGATACTTGTGCCTAACTGATCTTATTTGTTCTCCGCAAGAACAATTGGCACCCACCGTGGGGCACGAGACAACACCTTACTACCCGTTTTTCTCCGAATATGGTTTCAACCCGTAGTAGAGCTGAAGTTAACAAGCAAGCTGACGCTGGCCCCTCAGGACCCGCTAACATCACCCCAGATCTAGCCGCCATCCTTGACGGTCAAGCCAAAATGCAACAATAGCCAAAATCCAGCCCATAGAAGAAGAAAGCGAATACAACCCCACCCCTCACACATTCACCACCACCCAACAAACACCCATTCCCTTAACACATCCCACTCACTTCCCCTCCACCCTACCAGGGCACACCGCGGCCCCTACCCCTACTGCTACCCTCCCCACCACCCTGATCCCCTACAATATACCCACCACCCTACACACTACCCATGCCCCACCTTACAACCCACACTACCTCCCTGCGACCCACATCCCCCCTCACAACTTCACCTCCACCTTTCCCACTCTTGTCCACCATCCCATCCCCCTCATCCACTACCACCACACCAACCTAGACGTCACCACCCCTTTACCGACTTCATCGCCAACACCCCCTTCCCACCCAGTGGGAACCCTTCACACAAGACCGCTACACTGGTGAAACCGACCCCGATGAACACCTTAAAGTCTATATCACTCATGTTGCCCTATACACCTCCCAAGACGCAGTCTTCTACAAAGCCTTTCCCACCACCCTCAAAGGCCCTACTCTCGAATGGTTCACAACCCTTCCACCTTACTCAATCGATAACTTTGATGCCCTCTCACACATGTTCTCAGCCCATTTCGCTGGCAGCCGCCCACATCAAACTACTACAATCTCTCTCCTAGCCATCAGGCGAGAACAAGGTGAGCCGCTCAGGGCATTCATCGATCGTTTCAGTAAGGCAGCCCTTCACACCCCACACCTTAACCAAGAAATGATCCTCCAATGTATGGCCTTTACCCTCTAACCCAGCCCATTCGCCAACAATGTCTACCTCCACCCACCTGCCTCTATGCACGAGCTCAAGTTGCGTGCTGCCGACTATGTTCGAATGGAGGAAATGCAGACCCTTCACACCAAATTCTGCAATGACTATGCAGCCACAACCACCAACCCCACCCCACCACCCTCCCGCCTTGATCCTAGACCACGAGAGCCCCGCCAACCCCACTTTACTATATATGCTCCCCTTAATGTCCCCAGATCTCGCCTCCTTGATGAGGCCTTACAAGCTGACCTCATCCTGCCACCCCGCAAGACGACCACTCGCCCCAATGCTGCTATGACCAAATATTGTCGTTACCACCGCAACCATGGGCACACTACAGAGGACTACAAAGCACTCCAGGATAAAATTAAAGAACTAGTTCATGCTGGCCACTTTCGCCGCTTCATCCGCAGAGATGGTCATTCCTCTCGAGCCCGTCACCCTCCTCGATCTGACCACAAACGCCCTCCCCACGACTCTCGCCACGACAAACGCCCTACCCAACCCACTAACCAGGACCCCCAACCGGCTCGCACCGATGTTACCCCTGTCGACGCTCCCCTACGTGGCACTAGAGATGGCAAATAAACATGTCCCCATTTTGACGGGGAATCCCTACATTGACTAGGTATGGGTATGGGGAATCCCCGACTTTTTCAGTTGGGTATGGGGATGGGTATGGGGATGGACATATCCCCGCCATAATACCCGTCCCCACCATATCTACATTCTCGTTTAAATTATTAAAATATTCACAATTAATTAAGTAACTATATATATATATATTATTTCTTTTAATTATTTGGTTTGTCATGAAACTTATTCGCATCTCCAATATATTTTTTATCTTATCATAACCTTTATGTAATTATGTTAAAATGATGTATGTTAATTAAAAAAAATTTATGCTCACATTTGAATATTTCTATTATTTTTTAATATTTTTTTTTATTATATATTTTCCTTTCACATGAGAATGTTTATACTCATAATTTAAGGTAATATAAAAAAAATTCTTTACTTATTATTATTATTATTATTATTAATTTTTGTTTAATTTGAATAACTTTTTTGTTTCATTAAAATAATTTTCGTTATTTTTCAATCATTGAGTATATATGTTGATATTTGAAAATTTCCTTAGTTCTCTAAGATATTTTTCATGTTATTATGCCTTAATTATACATTTGATTTCCTTTGTGTGATTTCTTTCGATAGTCTCTCAAATTATTTCTAAAACACACATTTGTTAGTTTTTTAATATTTTTATTTATTGTTTATTATTTTCATCATGTAGAATAATATTTCGATATATTCTATCTAATTTTTTTTATTATTTTATAACTCATTATTAATCATACTGTAATTTTTTTACTTTAAATTATGTTTGAAGTGGTTCAAATTATATATATATATATATATATATAATGATATTTAGGAATAGTACATGATATTTCGCTACAAGAAAAACATGAAATAGTGACTAATTTAGTCATTAACCCATATCAGTCACTATTTTTCGTCATTGGTGGTAGTAGTTGATTTATTGTCTGAATCAGTGATTAAATTAGTGACCGATTCAATGATCGAATCGGTACTTGATTTAGTGACCAATTTAATTACTAATTTATTTGTAATTTGATGACAAATTTTTTGGTCACTAATATATTTCTATTTAATTTTAATGACTTCAATCATAATTTAATAATTAGTTCTCTAAGGTATTTTTCATCTTATCATACCTTAATTATACATTTGATTTCCTTTGTGCGATTTCTTTCAATAGTCTCTCAAATTATTTCTAAAACACATAGTTGTTAGTTTTTTAATATTTTTATTTATTGTTTATTTTCATCATGTAGAATAATATGTGATATATTCTATCTAATTATTTGTTATTTTATAACTCATTATTAATCATACTATAATTTTTTCACTTTAATTGTATAAATAACTTTTATTTAGGTTAAAATACCTTTTTGGTCCCAATTTTCGTCCAATTTTTTCAAATAAGTCCTAATTTTGGTTTTGTGTTCAAATAGGTCCCAATTTTCGTCAATTTTGTTCAATTGTATCCTTTTTTGCTAACACCATTTAAATCATTAACAACCATGAATAGTGACGACCACATGTCACTTCATGGTTTTCTTGAATTTTTTTGAATTTTTATTTTATTTTTTTAAAAAAATTTATTTTTTTTTAAATGTAGACATATCGACCCAGGAGTGTGCCACATGTCACTTCGTGGTTTTTTTTTGTTTTTTTTTGAATTTTTTTTAAATTTTTAAAATTTTTTTTAAAAGTCCACATGTCAACCGAGTAGCGTGCCACGTGTCAAAGTCAATGTTCTAAATTCAATTTGGTCCCTATATTTGTTATTTTTGTTCAATTAGGTCCCAATTTTTGTTAACATTAACCAATTTGGTCTCTCTCCAAATTAAAACCAAATTTAATTTTTATATTAAAATTCACATTTTTTATTAAACATTTTTATATAATATATTAAAATTCACATCATTATAACTTTGATATAAAAATTAAATTTGGCCACATCTTTGATAAGGACCAAATTGGTTAATGTTAATAAAAATTGGGACCTAATTAAACAAAAATAACAAATATAAGGACCAAATTGAATATAGAATATTGACTTTGACACGTGGCACACTACTGGGTTGACATGTGGACATTTAAAAAAATTAAAAAAAAATCAAAAAAATTAAAATAAAAAATTCAAAAAAATCACGAAGTGACACGTGGCACGCTCTTGGGTTGACACGTGTACATTTAAAAAAAATTTAAAAAATTCTAAAAGAATTTTAAAAAAATTTCAAAAAAAAAATAGAAATAAAAATAAAAAAAATTCAAAAAAATCACGAAGTGACACGTTGTAGTCACTGTTCATGGCCGTTAATGATTTAAATAGTGTTAGCAAAAAAGGACCCAATTGAACAGAATTGACGAAAATAGGAACCTATTTGAACACAAAACCAAAATTTGGACTTATTTGAAAAAACTTGACGAAAATTGGGACCAAAAATGTATTTTAACCTTTTATTTACTACAATATAAAAATTTAATGTAATTGCTATGAATATTTTCTTGTCACTATCCAACATATATTGAAGTTCAAAAGATACAAAATCTATGTCAAAATTTTATTATTATATTTATTATTTATTCTTTGTATCATTTTGATCAAGTGACGTATTATAACTTTTATTAGTGTATAAAAGAGAGATTCATTAGAATTTAAATAATTGAAGTAAACAAACATTTAAAATATATTTTAATTTGAATATTTGTTTTCCTTTTATATTTTTTTGAAATATTTTTTAATTTTATCAACTAAGTTCATCAATGTTGTAGATTACAAATTTAATAAATGTTTTGGTTCTTATAAAATTTTATTTGGTATTCTAATCTAAAATGTAGACAATTATAATTTATTTTAAAGTATTTGATATGGAAGAAACAGTCATCCTCCTAATATTGAATATTTGATAATGTTATGTCTTCTTTACTGTAATTTTTTTTCTTTTATAAAAATTAATATTGAAGTAGTTAGAACACGGGTATGGGTATGGGTACGAGATTATACCCGTTACCCGGTGGGGATGGGGATGGGATAAAAGTTTGATACCCGTTGGGTTTGGGTATGGGGATGGGGATGATTTTTTTTATGCGGGGATGGGTATGGGATAGCAAACCCCGTCCCCGCCCCGCCCCGTTGCCATCCCTACGTGGCACTATCAACACCATCTTTGGCGGTTTCGCTAGTGGAGGATCCGCCTCTTCTGCCAGAAAGAAACAACTCCGCCATATCCAATCCATTAACCATATTACTCATTCCCATCACATACGCCGCATGCCTCCCATCACCTTCACGGACGACGACTTCCACGACCTCGATCACCAACAAGACGACCCCATGGTCATCACTGTCGAAATCGAAAACTACGCAGTCAAGAAAGTCCTTGTCAACCAGGGCAGCTCCGTTGGCATCCTCTACTAGGCAAGATATCAAAAAATCCAGCTCCCAGACATTGCCATGGTCCCGTATGATGAACCCATCTATGGCTTTTTTGGAGAATAGGTTTCCACCCGCGGCTACATTGATCTTCACACCGTATTTCATGACGGAGCCCAAACCAAAACCATTCCCATCCGCTTCCACATCGTTGACGCACCCACATCCTATAATGTCCACATTGGTCGTCCCTTGCTCAACACCCTTGGCGCCGTCGTCTCCACCCCTCACCTGGCCATGAAATTCCCTTCCCCTTCTGGCGACATTCTCATCGTCCATTACGACCAACGCCTGGCACGCGAATGCTACATGGCCAGCCTACGCCCACAACTCCCAATCCAGCAAACCAACCACATCGAGCCACCACCTAGCTCCAGGATCGCTCTATCGGGTGAAGTTCTAGACCCTAGAGTGGGCCGAGATGTTCGTCTCGAACTTGTTGAAGAAACCTCCCCCGTGGAACTTCCATATGGCCTAGGCATCGGATTAAACTCTGACGAGCGTGCCATAATCATACCTGTTCTAGTCGGCAACACGGACCTTTTTGCTTGGTCAGCTGCTGACTTACCTGGAGTAGACCCTCTGGTAGCATCCCACAAGTTATCCATCTACAAAGAAGCCCGCTACATCTCTCAGAAAAAACGCAAACTCGGTGAGGAACGACGCCTAGCAGCTAAGGCCGAGGCCGATAAGTTACTAAGCGCAGGATTCATTGAAGAAGCTCAATACACCACTTGGCTTTCTAACTTAGTCTTGGTGAAGAAAGCCAACGGCAAGTGGCAGATTTGTGTCGATTACACAGATCTAAACAAAGCCTGTCCTTGAGATGCCTACCCCTTACCCAAAATTGACCGACTTGTTGACGGCGCGGTGGGAAATAAAGTACTCAATTTCCTGGATGCATATTCCAGTTACAATCAAATCCCCATGGTCGCATCCGACATGAACAAGACCGCCTTCATCACAGACGATGCCAATTATTTTTACAGAGTTATGCCTTTTGACCTCAAAAACGCCGGAGCAACCTACCAACAGTTGATGGATATAGTTTTCAGTCATTTGATGGGACAATGTGTCGAAGTATACGTCGATGACATGGTTGCCAAATCTCCAAGCCATCACCAACACGCGCAGGACATCTCAGCAGTCTTCTCCGCAATACGCCAATACAACCTCTACCTCAACCCCGACAAGTGTGTATTCGGCATCGACCGCGGTAAATTCCTCGGATTCATGCTAGCCCAACGCGGCATAGAGGCCAACCCTGAAAAATGCGAAGCAATTATCGAAATGCGTAGTCCCACCAACATCAAAGAAGTCCAACGCCTCATAGGCCGCCTTACAGCCATTTCCCGTTTCCTGCCCAAACTAGCTGAACAAACCCAACCCATAATACAACTCCTCAAAAAATCTGCCAGGTTCACGTGGATTGACAACTGCGAACAAATTTTCCAAAAGCTGAAAACCACCCTTACCTCACCACCTATCCTCCACAAGCTGGATACTCATCAACCCTTACTGGTTTACATCACAACCACCGATCACACAGTCAGCGTCGCGCTTGTTCAAGATGTAGGCGGCACACAGCATCGTGTTTGCTTTGTCAGCAGAACACTGCAAGATCCTGAAACCAGATACCAAATGGTGGAAAAGTTGGCCTTATCCTTGGTACACGCAGCTCGCCACCTGCGCCCATACTTCCAAAACCACAGCATCACCGTCAAAACTGATTACCCAATCCAAAAGATATTGCAAAAACCAGACCTAGCAGGACGAATGTCGTCATGGACCGTTGAGTTGTCCGAATTTAACATTCGTTACGAACCCCATGGCCCCATAAAAGCCCAATGCCTCCTAGACTTCGTTAATGACCTCCAACAGACACCCACAGAGGACCAGTGGACACTTCATGTAGATGGTTCTTCAAATCCCAAAGGTGTTGGCGTTCGCATCGTGTTAGAAGGCCCCAACGATATCCTCATTGAGAAGATGACATCAAGTGGATTACAATGTGAATTTTGTGTTGTCCACTTTAAGTGGATTAAAGGTGAAAGTGGGTGGATTAAGAGTAAAGTTTGTTAAACTTTGTGAGTGATTTGATGGATGTGAAAGATTAAAAATTATATTTAAATCAAAGAAAAAAAAGGTTACCAAATTGTACTTTATTTTATAAATAATTAAAAATTATCATTATATAAGTTTGATTTATCGTAGAAAAAAATATGAAAATGTATAAATAAAAGTAACATATTTTAATAAAAGAATATTTAAAAGATAATGTAATAAAAAAATTTATAATTAAAAATTAATTTTTAAACCTTATTTTATAACAATTTTTAAATTTTCGTTATTTTTAAATCGTTTTCCTAATTATGCTAAAAGATAAATTGCCGACATTATTGTAATCTTGATATCACCCTTAAACCATTGCATAACAGACATGATTGAAAAATAAAAGAATTTCCCTCTTCCTTCCCCTCTCTTTTCCTCATCGTTGATTGGAGGGAGAGAGATAGGATGAATTCAAGTGGATTAGAGTGTGAAGCTTGTCTTCTTCACTTTAAGGGGATTAAAGGAGAAAGTGAGTGGATTTAGAGTAAAGTTTGTTGTAGTTTGTGAGTGATTTGATGGATGTGATAGATTAAAAATTATATTTAAATCATAAAAAAACAAGATTAACAAATATTACTTTATTTTAAAAATAATTAAAAATTATCATTACATAAGTTTAATTTATCGTAGAAAAAAATATGAAAATGTATAACTGAAAGTAACATATTTTAATAAAAAAATATTTAAAAGATAATGTAATAAAAAATTTTATAACTAAAAATTAATTTTTAAATCTTATTTTATATTAATTTTCAAATTTTCGTTAGTAATTATTTTTGTAAAAATAATATGAAAAGTCATACTTTTACATCATGTTCATAATTAAGCTGAAAAATAAATTGCGGAAATAATTGTAATCTTGATATCACCCTCAAACAAAGACATAATAGAGATGATTTAAAATTAGAAGAATTTCACTCTTCCTTCCCGTCTCTCCCTCAAGGTTGATTAGATGGAGAGGGAGAGGATGACATCAAGTGGATTACAGTGTGAAGTGTGTGTTGTTCAGTTTAAATGGATTAAAGGTGAAAATGGGTGGATTAAGAGTAAAGTTTGTTAAAGTTTGTGAGTGATTTGATGGATGTGATAGATTAAAAATTATATTAAAATCAAAGAAAAACAAGATTACCAAATTGTACTTTATTTTAAAAATAATTAAAAATTATCAATATATAAGTTTGATTTATCGTAGAAAAAATAAGAAAATGTATGAATGAAAGTAACGTATTTTAATAAAAAAATATTTAAAGATAATGTAATAAAAAAATTTATAATTGAAAATTACTTTTTAAACCTTATTTTATAACAATTTTAAAATTTTCGTGATTAATTATTTTTGTAAAAATAATTTGAAAAGTCATATTTTTACATCATTTTCATAATTAAGCTGAAAAATAAATTACGGATATAATTGTAGTCTTGATATCATTCT
>Ga0214544_1009164_pt1 | contig 15747 bp, 16 predicted proteins | sample CNSS3metaG_FD_160074 | JGI IMG/M metagenome (GOLD analysis project Ga0214544, IMG submission 160074) | Root nodule microbial communities from cowpea collected in UCLA plant growth center, Los Angeles, California, USA - CNSS3 | ecosystem: Host-associated > Plants > Roots > Nodule | place: USA...
TAAAATTAGCAATGTTTGGAAAAATCACTTTTGTTCCCCTAAATTACATATACACTCCCCTTTTTCTAGATGGGCAAAAAAACCTATTTTGCACCCCTAATATTTCTTTCTACACACCTCCTTCCACTCAAAGTTCAGCCCCATTTATAAGTTGCCATGTGGCAATCCTCCATTAATTAAACTGTCCAACCATGTGTTGCCACATGTCACTATCCTATCACACTAAGCAGAACCAATGGAAGGATGCCACCTTATAATTTCCTTCCCATCTCCCAAATGAGAAATCCTAGCCTCACATTCCATCACGACAACCACCATGGATCTCGCCGGTAGCCTCCACATTCACAGTCCACCAGCACCTGCAACTCGAAGACCTCTATCTTCATCCATCACTACTTCGTCATTCAACACACCTTCAACTTGCAAGTGCCACGAACCAGAACACGTCGCAGACAACCACTGCGTACCACCACTACGCCTTATGCTCACACTGCTATCACGCACACGATGATACGATCCTTTGTATTGAATGAGTATAAGGATCATATATGTGTATAGAATACGTATTGATTTGTTGTTATTCTGTTAGTTCTATTTTGGGAAGGAAGTTAGTTAGTGGCTGTTATTGGCTATAAATAAGAAGAATGCATATTCTGTTGTAGCTATTCATTCATTCATTCAATTCTGAGAATAATTCATTCCTTTTGTAATCTCTGTTACTCTTCCATATGAATGAGATTCAGACTCTATTCTTCCAGTAGAGGCCCTATTGTTCTTCATCAATCTTCGATTACGAGTTCATTAACGGTTCATGATTCGCTTACGAGTTTGTTAACGGTCTCTTTAACCGATTCTTTGACTTCTACCTTATTGCTGAAGATTCAAGATCTTTTTCAATATAATTCAGCTTAGAGTCCTTCACGTCGTGGTGACAGATATTCTCCTTACTCGTATGGTACTCGTTTAGCTAGGCTTGATTTTCCTAGGTTCAATGGCGATAAGGTGAAACACTGATTGATTCAATGTGAAACGTTTTTTTTGATGGATCATATGCCGGAGGAGTATAAGGTGAGATTGGCGGTGGTTCATTTTGAGGGACGGGCTCTGCAATGGCACATTGCCTTTGTTAAGCCGATTGGAGTTGATAATTTTATCGCCATAGGAGGAATACACTAAGATTGTGCTAGAACGGTTTGATGAGGTTGCTGAAGATCCGATGGTAGACTTGATGAAATTGAGGCAGAAAGGTTCTGTCACTGACTATCACGAGGAGTTTGATTGCTTGGTGGCTCGTGTGTAGTTATCGGAGGAGCATAAGTTAAGTCTTTTCTTGGGAGGGTTGAAGCAAGAGGTGCAGATGATGGTTCGGATGTTTCAGCCTTCGTTTGTAAACAAGGCTTTTCCCTTAGCTAGAATGTACGAGTCAGCTTCTAAGGTGGGTGGCGGTGTAAATTTGATGGCTAAAAGCTCAAAATCAGTGTTTCCTGCTAAAGCTCCTAAGAGCACTGATTCTATATTAGGAACTTATGAGTCTTCCAAAGCGGGAACCAAGCCTACAAGACAACTTAATTATGCTTTTATGGTAGAAAGGAGAGCAAAGGGGTTATGATACTTTTGTGATGAGCCATTTTTGTAAGACCCGAGAAATTTAAATTAATTTAAATTAATTTAAATTAATTTAAATAAATAATTAATTAATAAATGCGGGTAAGGAGAGCATTTATGGTAATTAATTCTAACATTTATCTTATACATAAGTCATTTTCGTTTTGGATCAATTAATTCCAATCAAGGCGTAATTAAGCAGGGAGAAAAGGAGTGAGAGAAGGGTTTGGTAAATTACCATTAGTTTGTGATTTTGAGAGTGAGAATTCAGAGAGGATCTGTGGTGTGTACATGAATAAAAGACGAAATTGGAAGGGGATCCAAAGAAGGATCATAGGTGATCAAGAAGGAATTCATAACAACTCCAATTTAAGCTAAGGAAAACTAGGTTAGGGGAGCTGTAATAGTTATTTTATTTTGTATTTCGATAATGTACAATGAAATGTATGAAACTGGATGCATGTTTGTGAAATTCTGTCAATTTTCGTGTTTCTGGAAATTTTCCAGAAACCGCCTGGTGGGCATTCAAAGCTGCCAAGCAACTCATGCTATTTTGTGGTGTTTGTGGGTTCCATAGATGGGACCGCCTGTCGGCACTACCCTAACCGCTAGGCGATACTTGGAGATTTACCAGTTTTCTGGGTTTTTGCTTGAACTGCCTAGCGGTAATGATCAACCAGCAGGCGACGTGAACTTTTCCCCATTTTTGGTATTTTAAGGTGGACCGGGGCTGATTGTGTTTGGGAGGAAAGCTAACCAAATCTTTAAAGAATGGTTTAGAAATCGAAATGTTGGTATGAGTACGAAATTTAAATGGAAATTGAATAGAACAGTAGTAGAGAAGTTTAGGGTTGATCATATGGGATTCTATAAATGGGCACGATGCTAATTGATAATTGTTGTTGGAATGGTGTGTTATGAATTTAAAGAGTAATCCGTGATTATGAAAATATGAGTACAGCCTTTGGGTAGTGAATCGATTATAATCAGAAAAGTTGGAGTTGGATGGGGTTGCAGCTTTGGCGATTCTGGAAAATTGCCAGAAGAGTAAGCACCTCCTGGCGGCATGGGGCTTTCCGCCAGGCGCCAGTGCAGTGACTATGGATCTGAGTGGTTGTTCGGGACTGTAATAGTGTTTTGGGATTTTAGGCGTTTGGTTCTTTGGTAAATCAGTTCCTAGTTAGCTGCAAGGGGGTTGAAGATGAGGGTTAAATAAAAGTTTTTAGTAATGACAAGTGTAAGTAGGGAATGTAATGTTTATTTCTGATAAGTGAAGGAATCTGTTAAGATTTTGCAGTAGGATATATACTTGAATGAAAAGGACTGATGCAGGGGCTAGTGTACGGCGACCCTACTAAGGTAATGATATTACTAATCTTACTTTATAAGTGTATAAAGTAATTGAGAGAATGGTAATTAGAAGCATGGGAAGTCTGTTAGCTTATGGGATATTCAAGTACTGGCATGACCTTAATAGATGGCATATATGTATTGGTTCGGGAAAACATGGATGACACCCAACAATTAGTGAGTCTCTTGGAGTGGAATTATTTTGTGAAGAGTTGTTGTAGAGAGGGAAAGTTGTAAATGTCCATACTTATATACAATATAATGCACGTAGTTAGGAGCACAATGGATTGAGGGCAGGTGTGAGTGTAAGACATGAAGAGTATCTAACCCAAAACCAATACTGCACAAGTACTGATACGATGCCTGGCGGCAGAGCCAGGTTCGCCAAGCGATAGCGAGGCGACAGTGGGATTCTGGTGCAGGTGGCGTCTGGCGGAGGGAAAGGTCCCGCCAAACGATAGCAACAAAAATAGTAGCTTTAGGAACAGTGTTTTCCTGGTAGTGCAGACGGTCCCAATGGGCGGTGGTTGTAGACTTTGTGATTTTTGAGGCGCTTGGCGCCTGGTGGTACGTGTCCCCCGCCAGGCGGTCTGGAAGTTGAGGGCGCCTAGCGGTACATGTCCCCCGCTAGGCGATTGAGTTGTTGTAAGTCCTAGTTGTAAGTCCTAGTTGTTGGACTACTTAAGGGTGTTCTACGAGGCTTTTAGTGATGCTTAAAAGGTGGGATTGCTGGGTTCCTTGAGTTGTGGCTCGGAACGTATCCTTTGAGTTCTGGCTCGGGATAGGGGTTAAGCATGTGGTATTCCTTGAGTTGTGGCTCGGAATAACATCTCTTGAGTTGTGGCTCGGGATGGCGAATGAACATGAGGAACCGCTGAGTTGTGGTATTGGGTTGGCGAGTGTTGCCGGTGTGAGTGTGCTGGTTGTGGCCAGTACGGATAGGTGCAGATAGATTGCCCTCCTCAGTTGTTGGCTGACGAGTTTGGTAGTCTTGGGACGATACGAACTATGTTCGTATTTGGGAACTCTACTTGGCGTTACGGTGTATGATCCGTAGCAATGTTTCTCGCACGTGCTCTATCGGTTGTGGCCGATAGGTATGGCAGAAAGTCATCTTGAAGTAATCACTAGAAGAGGTAGAACACGAAGATAATGGGTGTGGTTATGTTATCTGGTATTCTAAAGATGTTTGGGCATGTCTAAATATATATGTGTTATATCTGATGTGATGTGCTGTTTTATCTGTTATAATTGTTAAGCTCACCCTATCTGCTTGTGATTGGCGATGATCGTGTACGCGGTACACGGGAGCAGATGTTGTTGATGCAAATGGCTCTAGTGAAGCTTAGCTATGGAGAGGGGATAGATTAGGGAACAACTTATGTTACTTTTCTTTGATTATTGAAATACGTTGTAAACCTTTACGAGAACTTTTATAATTAATTATTTTGGTGCTTATAGACTTGAACAATTGTTGGTATTTAATAAATTTTAAATTTCCTGCATTTTGGGAAATGAGGTTTATTCATAAAAACGATGACTTTATGATTTTATTTATTTTAATCAGTAATATCCTGACGGGATGTTACAATTTTCCCCTAAGCATGCTAAGGTGCATAGGAAGTTATAGATTCATGTGATGGAGGTGGATGAGATGGAGGATTCAGTTGAGGAGTTAGATGGGGATGTTGAGGAGGAGGGTCATATGGAGGAACCTCTAATATCAGTTAGTGCATTAACTGGTTTGTGTTCTTGCAAGACTATGAGGACAATGCGGGTGATTAGTTTTGTTAGGAAGAAGCCAATTCACATTCTGATTGACAGTGGAAGTACTAATAACTTCCTCTATGTGCAAGTGGCTAAGAGGTTGGGGTGTAAGATTGAGCCAATGAAACCTTTGCGAGTTTCTGTGGCTGATGGTAATACATTGGCTATATCTTCCATGGTGAAGAAATTCAGTTGGCAATTGCAACAAAGTACTTTTAACTCTAATGTAATGCTGCTTCCCCTTCGTGGTTATGATCTAGTGTTGGGAATTGAGTGGCTGGTAACCTTAAGGAATATTATATTTAATTTTGACAAGCTGGTGATGGAGTTTTCCCTCAAAGGAAAAAGGCATGTGTTGAGGGGTTTTTCTTCAGGGGGCTTGAAAACAGTGAAGAAGCAACAAATTAGTAAAGTCATTGAAGAAGGAGTCAACTTGTCTATGATTCAGTTGTGTGACTAGGGAGAAGGGTTACTGCAGACTATGAATACTCATGCTGATAATGGAGAGGTTTTTGTAAAAATCGATCAAGTTTTATTGGACTTTGCAAATTTGTTCCAAGAGCCAAAGCAGTTACCTCCTAGAAGGCCAGACCATGATCATCAGATTCCTTTGATACAAGGATCTGATCTAGTTAATATCAGACCCTACGAGTATGCCAAACACTAGAAAGATGTTATTAATGGGTTGATTAAGGAATACTTGCAATTTGGAATTATCCAAAACAGTAGTAGTCCCTATGCAAGTCTAGTTGTGCTGGTTGGCAAGAAGGATGGGTCTTGGAGGATGTGTGTTGATTTAAGGGAGTTAAATAAGCAAATTGTTAAGGATAAATTCCCTATTCCTCTTGTGGAAGACCTATTGGATGAACTACATAGCTCATTTATCTTTGCCAATATTGACTTAAGGTTAGGCTATAACCAAGTCAGAATGCATCCAGATGATGTGTATAAAATTGCATTTAGGACCCATGGAAGACACTACAAATATCTTGTGATGCCCTTCAGTCTAACTAATGCTTCGACAACCTTTCAAGGGTTGATGAATGCCATCTTTAAAGACTATTTGAGGAAGTTCCTTTTGGTATTCTTTGATGATATACTAGTCTACAGTAAAGGGGAAGAGGAACATTTGAAGCATTTATAGATTGTGTTGAAGACCTTGAGGGACCATTCTTTGTTTGCTAGACAATCCAAGTGCTTCTTTGGTGTGCCTAGAGTTGAATACTTAGGACACTTTATTTCCAAGGAGGCAGTGGCTACTGATCCTTCCAAGATTGAGGCAATAAGGAATTGGCCCTTACCTTAGAATATTAAGCAGTTGAGAGGTTTTTTGGGGCTATCCGGTTATTACAAGAGGTTTGTGAAAGGGTATGGTGTTATTGCAACGCCCTTATCTAATATGTTGAAGAAAGATGGGTTTTGCTAGTCTGAGGAAGCTAAGGCAGCCTTCCAGCAATTGAAAGAGGCTCTTATTACTGCTCCAATTCTTACTTTACTTGATTTTTCGAAGGAATTTGTGCTAGAATTAGATGCTTGTGGGTATGGCGTTGGTTTTGTGTTGATGCAAGAGCATCATCCTGTGGCTTTCATTAGTAGGATCTTAAATCAACAATAGCAATCCCTATCTACTTATGAAAAGGAGCTTATAGCAGTAGTGTTTACTATCTAGAAGTGGAGGCATTGTTTGCTTTATCATCATTTTACTATTAAGACTAATCACAAGAGCCTTAAATACATTCTGGAGCGGAGATTTACCACTGATTTTCAGTAGAAGTGGTTGGTTAAACTGATGGAATATGACTTTGCTATTGAGTACAAGGAAGGTCAGGACAACATTGCAGTTGATGCTTTGTTAAGGGTGCAGTTATTTGAGTGTTGTCAGTTGCCGGTGCATCAGGTTCAATCTGATATGTTGGCCAAATTTCAACAAACTTGGTCTATGGATGATGTTTTAAAAAAAGTTATTGAGGAGATTCAAGCAGATCCTTGTTCTCATAATCATTTCACATGGCAGAATGGTGATTGAGAAGGTAGGGCAAAGTGGTGGTTGGGCAGAAAGATAATTTGAAGAAAGAAATTCTCGAATGGATGCATTCTTCTCCTACATGGGGACATTCGGGAAGGAAGGCTACTTTAAAGCAAATTGAGGTTATCTTATACTGGAAGGGCAAGACAAAGGATGTGATCAAATTCATTCAGCAATGCCAAATTTGTCAAACTTGTAAATATGAAATAGTGGCTTAACTAGGGTTATTTCAGCCTCTTCCAATCCTTGGTCACGTATGGCAGCATATATCTATGGATTTTATTGAAGGCCTTCCTAATTCATTTGGTAAGTAGGTGATATTTGTAGTGGTGGATAGATTGAGCAAATCTGCTCATTTTATGCCTTTATCTCACCCTTACAGTGCTTCTGATGTGGCTCAAGTCTTTTTGGATTTTTTATTCAAATTACATGGCTTCCCAGATTCGATCACTAGTGATAGGGATCCTGTCTTTGTGAGCCATTTCTGGCAGGAGCTGATGTCTTTGCAAGGGGTGTAGCTTCGGTTGTCCTCTAGTCTAAGTGGCTAGCTTTGGCTGAATGGTGGTATAATACCACATTCCATAGTGCCATCAATACTACTCCATATGGGATCGTGTATGGATAACCTCCTCCAGTATGCTTGCCTTATTTTCCTGGAGAATCAAAGATTGAGCTGATAGATAGGAGTTTAAGGAAGAGGGAGGAGATGCTTAAGGTTCTGAAGTTCCATTTACAAAGGGCACAAAACAGGATGAAACAGAATGCTAATAAGCATAGATCAGAAAGGATTTTCGAAGTGGGAGACTTTGTGTTTGTGAAATTGCATCCTTATAGGCAGGTTTCAGTTGCTAACATGATTAATGCTAAATTGAGTCTTAAATTCTTTGGCCCTTTTGAAATTTTTAGCAAAGTTGGTGCAGTAGCTTACAAGTTGAAACTACCTTCTACTTCTAAGGTGCATAATGTCTTCCATGTGTCTTAGTTGAGGAAACACATTGGAGAAAACAATGTGGTGTCTGGTTTGCCTTTCTCGAAAGAGGAACAATAGGACAAAGAACCAGAAGCTATATTAGATTGCATGACTGTGAAGAGGCAGGGTAGAGCTGTCACAAAGGTATTAGTCAAGTGGAAACATCAGCTACTTGAGGATTCTACTTGGGAATACTACTATGACTTGAAGAGGAAGTTTCCTTTCTTCAATTCTTGAGGTCAAGCAATTGCTTAAGGGGAGGGCTATGATACGATCCTTTGTATTGAATTATAAAGATCATATATGTGTATAGAATACGTATTGATTTGTTGTTATTTTGTTAGTTCTATTTTGGGAAGGAAGTTAGTTAGTGGCTGTTATTGGATATAAATAGGAAGAATGCATATTTTGTTGTAGCTATTCATTCATTCATTCAATTCTGAGAACAATTCCTTCCTTCTGTAATCTCTATTACTCTTCCATATGAATGAGATTCAAACTCTATTCTTCCAGTAGAGGCCCTATTGTTCTTCGTCAATCTTCAATATTCAATATTCCTAGTTTGATTTTATCACATGAAGCGTTAATGCCTTCACACACCATATTGCGCGATCTGTAAAAGCAAAGCTAGACCAAAAATGGAGAGCGTAGTAGATCCACCGCAGATCTGCAATTGCATCAGCTTTCGAACAACATCGCGTTCACGTCAAACCATGACGCCGGAGTGGAGAGGACCACCAGAAACCTGCGATCATGACACTGCCTTCGAACCACCAATGTAGTACACTAGAACAACAGCCTCGCCGACAATTTCAATGGCAGCCGTCATTGCACATGCGACAAAAACCATGGTGGAGGACAAAACCCTAATGGAGGCAGGAAAAGAAACCTTAATTTTGGAGAGAGAAGATTTGCCACGTGTTAGTCTGTTATTGCACAGTCAACGAGTCAACTCTGGTTAATCATTCAAAGACTGGTCAAACATTGTAGATTCTGATCAATGCTGGTCAAATATTAAAATAAGAGGGACAAAATTGGAAATTGGACAGAAATTAAGTTGCTAAATAATTAATTAAAGATTTTTAATTAATTATCTTTGGTATATCTCAAATTATCAACAGAGAAAATCTTCTAAATATTTTAGAAATTAATAAACTTTGTTAATTATTTGAGAAATATTATATCAATAGATAAAATATTTTAGCAACTGAAAACCCAGTCCAAGTCCTATATTAAGAGACCAAGGGAGAAGCAGAAAACAAGCTTGGGACTTCAGAGTTTAGGAACCCTTAAGAGGGGCCTAATTTCGTTTCCTTTTTCTCTCTCTATTCTTCTTTTAGTTTTATTTTAGTTTGCATTCCATGGAAGGCTGAGCTTCAAGGTTAGTTCCACTATAATTTCTTAGTTGGATTATGAGATTAGCATAAATTTTTTTGTTCTTTTGATTCTTGTTGTGATTTATTTTCATTTATGTCTTTTGGTTCTTAATTTAGTAAAAGTAATAATTTTTACATTGTAGCAAGTTAGCACGATGTTAAATCTACATAACGTAACAATCGTATGAGTCCAAGGGTTTTTAAATTTTAATTGAGAAGTTACTTTGATTAATTTTAGAAACTTTCATATGATTGTATGAGTTTTTGCTAATAATTGAGAAGTTACTTTGATTAAATGTGAAAACTTAGATTAGAATTAATCAAGAAGTTACTTTGGTTAAAAATCAATTCCGTGTTCGTTGGGAGACGACTTAGGGTTAACTTAACCCATACTAATTTTTTTCTGGCTACTTTCTTAACAATAGTAAAGTTGTTATAGATTAGTAGTATTAATTTGATCGTGTCAACGACAACGTTATCTGTATGTGTTGCTGATTAAGTGTATCTGAAATGTTTTTGATGATGTCCATAATAGCATGACAATGGTTAACATGACATGTATGTGATAATCTGAAAATGATAATCTGCTGCCCCGATAGTCGACTAGCCAACTAATGTAGTCGACTAGGCTCGCGCTGACAACAACTGATTTATAAAATCAGATCACTGCACCTTCTGTTTTCATAGTTGTTCAACCCAAAGAAAGAAAGAAAGGTGTGAAACGGGTTCTTGTAGCAATCTTGGAAGATCCTCTTGAGAATTTCATCAAGAAACATCAAATTTGGCTTGGCAAGAAGAAGAAAATTCAAACTTGGAAAAGGTGTACTCAATCTAATTTTTAGGTTGTGTTCTTGTGTTCTAAGTATAGTTTGAAACTCTATGTTTTACTGTTTTCTGGTTAAAGCAAGTGTGTGTGATAGCCTTACTGTTTTTGGTTGTTAAAGCAAGTGTGTGTGATAGTCTTGCTATTTTTGTTTGTTGAAGCAAGTGTGTGGTATAGCCTTGCTTGTGTGATCTTTTTTATCTTAGAGTTTAGATTTACCAAGTGTATATGTAAATCTTGTAATTCTTGAGATATAGTGAAAATCTCTAGCTGTAGTTTGCTAGGGGAAACTGGATGTAGATTCTAAGGAATCGAACCAGTATAAATCTTTTGTGTGCTTTATCTCTTCTTCTCTATATTTTGACATGGTATAAATGCTCCAAACATTAAGCATCCAATCATACTATTTCAATTGATTCAACAAGCAAAGAGTTTATCAAAACAGTCTCGAAATTGCTAAAATTGGGCAACATTTGCTAAAACCAATTCACCCCCGTCTTGGTTGTGAAATATTGGTGCATGAAATCTAACAAGTGGCACCAGAGCTGGTTAGTCGAATCCATAGTCGACTAGATCCTAACAGATGGCCAATATTTCACATACTTTTTCTGAAGGGGCTTCAATAAACAGACTACCCTTATTCTTTGGAGATAACTATCCCTTCTGGAAAATCAGAATGATAATCTTTTTAGAATCCCTTGATAAAGGTGTATGGGATGCTATTGTAAATGGGCCATTCATACCTACAAATTGAGGAAGGAAAAACTATGCCTAAAGATTTCTTATCTTGGACCCTTGATGAAAATAAACGTGCTCATTATGATGTGAGAGCCAAAAATATAATCTCATTTGCATTAACATTGGATGAATTCTACGGGGTATAAATTTGTCAATCCGCCAAAGAAATGTGGCATGTGTTAGAGGTGACTCATGACGGCACAAATGAAGTTAAGAGAGCTAGAAAGAACACATTAATCCAGGAGTATGAAATGTTTAGGATGTGCAAAAAAGGTTCACTCATATTGTGAATCATCTCAAAGCCTTGGGAAAGACTTCTGAAAAAGAAGAATTGAATATCAAAATTCTGAAAAGTCTGAATAGAGCATGGCAGCCTAAAGTCACTACAATATCAGAATCAAGAGACCTCACCACAATGAGTATGACAACTCTCTTTGGAAAACTAAGAGAACATGAATTGGAACTTGGACGACTAAAAGAGGAAGAGGAAGGGGAGAAAAGGCAAAGCATTGCATTAAAAGCTGCTGCAAAAACTGAAAGCAAAAGCAAAGCCAGCAAAGATAAAGAAACAACAGATTAAGAGGATGAAAATTCTAATTCAGAGACACTGAATCTTATGGTAAAACGTTTCTCAAGATTTTTGATGTACAAAAATAAATATAATGCAAAATCTGCAGCTGCAGGAAATAGAAGATTCCCTTCCAAGAGGCAAGATTCACCTAGCACTCCAACATGCTATGAGTGTGGCAAATCTGGTCATATCAAACCTGATTGCCCAATTCTCAAGATCAAAAAGAAATTGGAGCAAAAGATTGAAGCTACAAACAAATCTAAGAGAGTGAAGAAAGCATATATTGCTTGGGAGGTCAATGACTCCAGCACCTCTAGTGATTCAAGTGAAAGCCCTGAAGAAGAAACAAATATGTGTTTAATGGCTGATACAAAATCCTCTGCTAGTAGTGTAAGTAATCTTGAATCCATTGATGAAAGTTATGAAAACAGATTCTATCAACTACTTGATGTATATAATGAGTTGCATGAAGAGGCTAGAAAGTTGCAATATTCTAATAACAGACATAAAGGTGAAAATAGGTGGCTTGAAAACAGATTAAAACAACTTGAAACAGAAAATGAAGAGTTGAAAACTGACCTAGAAAATATAGAAAAGCATAAAAGTTTTAATTGCAAGAAGAATGTGATTAATTGTGAAAATTGTTCCAAACAATTAGAAAGAATTAAATATCTAATGAGTACATTAACTAGATTCACTCTAGGAAGAAATAATTTGGATGCAATTTTAGGTTCCCAAAGAAGTGTACTGAATAGAGAAGGCATAGGTTATGCAGAACACGAAAATAAACTTAGTAGTCAACTAGAGTCAAGGAAATTCGTTAACTTGAGTAAACCATCTTCTATTGTATGCTTTTATTGTTGTGAACCTGACCAATACATAAAATAAATGCTACTTTAAGAATTGTGGTGTTCCTGAGGGTAAATATGAATGGATAGCTAAAGAATCAAATGTTTTGTCTAACATGAAAGGACCCAAATTCAATTGGGTACCTGTATCATCTCTTTAAATTGTTTTACAGGGTTTATGAAAAGCCCAATGATCAATGTGCTACTATTTTTGGGTTGCACAACTAAAAATAAGTTTGAATCATTCCGTGCTTCAATAATGATATGGGTAAAACAACTTTTAACACTTTTTGATGATGTTTCTTAGGACATAAAAATTAACCTTTTACTACCAAAAGTGTTTCTACAAATACAAATTGTGTTGTTACATCTATATTGCTATTCTTCAACATTTTAATGAATTAGACATACTTGATTTCACATTTACAACATAAAAATCTACATCAGATTTTACCATTCTACATTAAAATAGTCGACTTACGAATCAACTATCATCTAAATACTGCACCAGAATCAATATTATTGCACCTATTTTTCTGTTCCTGCCTTACATAGTCAACTCCTTAGTTAACTATCCTTTTCATACTGCACCAGAATTGTCACCACTGCACCAGATTTTCTGTTTCTGCATTACGTAGTCAATTTCGTAGTTAACTATTGTTTCATATTGCATCAGACTTTGTAATTTCTGCATCTGGTTTTATCTTTCTGCATAAAATAGTCAACTTGCTAGTTAACTAGTCACGCATTTTTCATATTCCCTGTGTTATATTTCGAAGCAAGTCGACTACATTAGTAACCTAGTTAACTACGTCTGACACAAAAGTGGTTTGGTAAAAAAAAAAATTCTCCTTTAAACTTCTTTCCAATACAAAACCTCCAAACCCCCAAATCTATTATGAACCCTAAATCCCCATTCTCTAATTGTTTTCAAAATTCCCAATCTCTTTAAAATCCTTGAATTGTGTTGTTGTTATTCATCCTTCCAGCAACCTTTATATGCGTCTGAGGAAGAAGAAGAGAAATTTGCCGTTGCCATTGTTGATGATGAGGAAGCATCTCCATAAGCTAAAATGTTCGATTAATGGGTTGTAATCTTGCTATCCTTCTTCTTTTGCTTTCATTTTTTGCTTAATTTGGTTTTAATCTGTACAATGCCCAATCTAATTTGACAATTGATATATGGCACATCTTTTGCTTCTCTGTTGTATGTGTTGTTTGCCACTTCTTTGTCTGATCCACATTTGTGAAATTGATACTGAATATGTCTCACCGTTTGCATATTTTTTTACTGTCATTCCCTTATTTTGCTAAATGTCCAAAAATAGGGAGAAATGTGTGTGTGTTGCTAGGGTGTTGTGCCTTTGATAAAAATTTACTAAAGAGATATTGTGAACATAACTTGTTTAGTATCATTCATTGCGCTTTTGACAACTCATCTTTTGGATTTATTGCATGCTTGTTCACTGAAAAGGAAGAACCATGACTTTGACATACTAAACATAACTTGTTTGAGGTAAAATGTGCATTTTTCATATTTTTATGCATAAAATAATCAACTAGATAATCAATTAAAAGATTATTTTCTCTATATTGTTGTGCTTATGATTTTGCTCTATGATATTCGTTTATGCCAAAATCCAAATTAATTAATCTTCTGCAAAATTGATTACATGATGTTTTGATGATTCATCTCTCACCAACATTTTTCCATTTTAATCTTTGAAAATCTATAATAAGAAAGTAGATATAGGTGTTAGGTGTTTGTTCCTAGGGGGAGTAACCATGCATCTAGATTTTGGGATCAAGATTGTTCTATTGTGATTGATTGTACTTTGAGCTAATATGATAAAATTTGTTGTATTTGGTTTTCCCATTAAGTCCATGTTGCTCTTTTCTTGTTACTTGATTTGACAATGTTGCTTGTGCTTTGATATTCCAATTTCTCTTATCCCCATCTGCTACATTTTACTTTGATACCATATTATTTAATGACATGCATTCCATAGTTATGATATTCTATGATTTCATTGGCCTATTCATCATATAAGGGGTTTCAAGTTAAGGGGAACAAAGGTAGCCCATGGTTTTGAATGCTTTTAGCTATATACTTCATTGAGATTGGCTATTTTCTGCATTTTTTTATCCCTGTTTTTGATCATGTCCAAAGGGGGAGAAAGGTTTGTTATTCTATGCAAGTTTGTCCATCATAAAAAAAGGGGGATATTATTACTGATTAAGTGTATATGAAATGTTTTTGATGATGTCCACAATAGCATGACAATGGTTAACATGGCATGTATGTGATAATCTGAAAATGTTAATCTGTTGCCCCAATAGTCGACTAACCAACTAATGTAGTCAACTAGGCTCGTGCTGACAACAGTTGATTTATAAAATCAGATCACTGCACCTTCTGTTTTCATAGTTGTTCAACCAAAAGAAAGAAAGAAAGGTGTGAAACAGGTTCTTGGAGCAATCTTGGAAGATCTTCTAGAGAATTTCTTCAAGAAACATCAAATTTGGCTTGGCAAGAAGAAGAAAATTCAGACTTGGAAATGGTGTACTCAATCTAATTTTTAGGCTGTGTTCTTGTTTTCTAAGTATAGTTTGAAACTATATGTTTTACTGTTTTCTGGTTAAAGCAAGTGTATGTCATAGCCTTGCTGTTTTTAGTTGTTAAAGCAAGTGTGTGTGATAGTCTTGCTATTTTTCTTTGTTGAAGCAAGTGTGTGGTATAGCCTTGCTTGTGTGATCTTTTTATCTGAGAGTTTAGATTTACCAAGTGTATATGTAAATCTTGTAATTCTTGAGATATAGTGAAAATCTCTAACTGTAGTTTGCTAGGGAAAACTGGTTTTAGATTCTAAGGAATCAAACCAATATAAATCTTTTGTGTGCTTTATCTCTTCTTCTCTATGTTTTGACATGGTATAAATGCTCCAAACATTAAGCATCCAATCACACTATTTCAATTAATTCAACAAGCAAAGGGTTTATCAAAACAGTCTCGAAATTGCTAAAACTGGGCAAAATTTGTTAAAACCAATTCACCCCCTCTTGGTTGTGAAATATTGGTGCATCAAATCTAACAGTTTGTGACATAATGGAATACATGCTTGGAACCTCAGACTTGAGCACGATCTTGATTCCTGTTACTAAATACTTTTCTTATTATTCTTGGGATTGAGTGTATTTTGAATGATCTTGAATGTAGATCATCTTGTGGTTGTGTATTGGGCCCGTTTAATGATTCTTAATTAATTGATTGTTATAGAAGGTCAACAACATTTCATGACAAAAATAGGGATACTGATAAGGATGATTATCAAAACCAGGACTATGATGTTGCGGCATTAGCAAATAACTTAAGTCAAGTCTTACGTTATGGAATTTACAATAATGATGACATTGAAGAGGTACAATGCATGAAAGAACAAAAATATGTGCAATTTTTGTGAGATTATTAAGAATCACTTTCTGATATGGTGTTGCATTATGCTCACAAAGCCCTTAGAATTGTTTTCTTCATAATGACCAAAAAGTACATGAAAAGCCTACAAACATTATTTTTATAGTGTAATATATATATATATATATATATATATACATATCTACATACATACATACATATATACATATATATATATATATATATATAAAAAAGACAAAT